>ENA-OREC01000394-OREC01000394.1-marine-metagenome-genome-assembly--contig:-NODE-394-length-16477-cov-13.362927_pt1 | contig 16477 bp, 8 predicted proteins | sample MGYA00248626_ERZ508543 | MGnify/ENA primary metagenome ERZ508543 (study PRJEB26211, sample SAMN05518279) | marine metagenome | isolation source: Puget Sound, Washington, USA | host: Bankia setacea...
TAGGTCTCTATTATAGACTGTGTCAAACAATGAACTTCAAACGTCTTTATGATAGGTCTCTATTATAGACTGTGTCAAACAATGAACTTCAAACGTATGTATGATAGGTCTCTATTATAGACTGTGTCAAACAATGAACTTCAAACGTCTTTATGATAGATCTCTATTATAGACTGTGTCAAACAATAATAATAATAAAGACGTTAACAATGAAGTTCAAACGTCTAACAAACCACCGCGTGATCTTTCTCCTTGATTATTTTATACATTTGAAAACCAAATAGTGTCAACAACAATTATTGCTCATTGAATCAGACAGAGATACCAAAGTATGCCTACTTTTAAAAAACAAAATACGAAATCATAATTATTATGTATGTTGTTGTTTCTGTCTTTTTCTTTCATAACTTTGCCATAGTATTGTAAACTTGTTTACTCCATGTTTTAGATTTGCATATTATGTTTATGGCAATGGAAATATTTAATTGCCAAATATATACCAGGTAGTTGACTTGAAGACACATGTTAAAGGTAGATTATTCATTATATGCCTGAATGCTGCCACTAATCGTTTCTTATACATCAGATCCAGTGAACTTGGACGTTACAGCAGAGTGGTGAGATACAAGAAGGAGATCAATGACAACTCTATATCAACAGCTTCATTCCAACAGTATTCACCTCGGTGTGTTCTGCTATTGTTAATAGGTGTATTTTCGTTTCATTTAAGCTGATAGGTAACTATCTGTGTGTGTGTGTGTGTTCAAATGATACTGGCTATGAACTCTCAATGTTTTGTAATTGAAATGTAACCTTTTGATACACGCTTTTGTTAATGGGTAGTTTTAAATAGCTAAAAACAGATCCACACTTGCACGAAAGTTGGTAGAAAATAATCACGAACAAGTATGTTTTGTGTTTTATTAGGACTTACTCCATAACAAGTGTCCAACAATGTACAGCTCAAACCACTTCAAACGCGTATGTATGTCTTAAAAGTGCATGACAAATAGTTGAACTGTAATTACGTTACAATTAAGGACTATAGATCTACAAACTGTTGTTATACATGCGTTTGGTGATAGAATGCCCTTTCACTAGCACGCTGTATATACTTGTATAGATAGTAGGAGGTTCCATATAAGAACAATTGTCCGTACATGTACGACGTCGTGTTGTTACTTTTGGACTACATCTAACTTGTAATTCAAGAGTTGATAACATAAGCTTGGTGAAATCCTACAACACCTGTATCCCATGTTAGAGATCTCCATATACGTTCAGGTTATACTATAGAAGCGCTTATCTGTTGGATTTCTTGTTTCTTTGTATATGTTGTGTTTACATGTTCATAGATATATGTATAACTAGATATGTGTGTATATATAATAAAGATTAAATGCATTTGCTGTATGTTATTTGAAATTGAAAAATATCAAACGTCAAGGCACACGCGGTCCTACATGATGGCTCCTTTGATTTATAAAATACACAAGTTGTGAATTAAACGTCGTTGATATGTTTAAGAACAACACATTTGCACGTATATCTTTATAAATGATTCGTTTTGTATGTTATATACATGTTCATCACGGAGGTGTATAACTTGACAGATATATATATCCTCTTCTATGGCTTTGCTGGAGAAAAATAGGTTCTTAAAGTCACAAGCATGTTTGCAAAATATTATTATGCTTGTACTGGTTTGCCGTCAATAAAATACGACATATGGTTACACATGATACGAAGAAAAATATAGAACCAATCAAACAACGCTGCAACATGATCTCAAATTCAAACCGTATAAAACATTCAACATATTCGAATCTTGGTAACAAAGTGATCGATTAGTGAAACGTCTGAGAAACGCTTCCCTAACTCATCATAATTGTTAACAAAACACAATACTAACACGCTAAATGCGACACTTTCAAAATACCGCCCATAATAAGTTGTGCAATAAGAGGTTAATTATCCGAGGTTTGTAAGAGGTTTTCCTGGGATATACTATACTTCTCAGTTACTTTCTAGCTCGTTTCGGTTTCCTACAGAATATCATACAGCAGCAGTATACTGGAATTGATATAACAGTCAGAAAAAGTCCTCCGTAGGTAATGTAGTTCTTATAATCCTCGTCCATTGGTTCAAATACTACAACTTTGATGGTCGCTATGTGTTTTTGCCAGGCCCAACAGTTATATGGCGCTACGTCCTTTGGGTTCAACTTCCGGATATGCAGACGATTCAGCCGATCTACACTAACGCGCCCTTTTGTCGTATGCTCTATGGTTGCTGAGTTAATCGGTCTCTCGCCCCGCTGCCATCTTATTTTACCTTTATTTGTCGTTGGACAGGAAAGAATAAGGTGAAAGCCAATCGGTTTGTACTTTACTCGGCGTATAACCATTGGAGGTAACATGGGTTTCCGGTCTAGCGAATGGTACCCTGTTTCAATCACTTCTATGACATTACCGTCTTTGTCTGTGACTTCTATAGGCGGGGGATCAGTAGGACAGGCTTCGAAGCAGAAACCTTTGAACAGACATAAATTCAGTTCGTATCTTCAATAAAATTACATGGATATATATGGACAAATGGACAAAGGGGCGCAACTCAGGCGCTCAGAATGCCGCTTTCTAAAATAAAATACTCACAAAAGTACAACATCCCTTGCTCGTACATTTATTTTTTTGCACTGGCCAAAAATTATTCTAAACAAAGAAGTCCTAAATTAATCAGTTTCAATTTCTTTTTTAAACTTACCCGTGATGATCTCACTGCTGCGTCCTTTGATTCCTTCTAAATGTGAAACAGCCCGTGGAACAACTGTTGAGCGACATGGTACTCCTTAAAATAATAAGAATGAGATTGGTATGTCTATTCATTTGCCAAAGATCTTAACTTTCTCGATGTGTAATCGTTTGTTTGTTTAATAACCATTTCAATGAAATAATGCAGAAAGCAGACAGTTAGCAGCCTGGCAATAACATTGATATTGACTAAATTGTAAATAAAATATTATACATACCTTTCGGATAAGCTGGGATGATAGGGATGTCCACCGGTTTGATTGGAAAGCGTTTCTTGATCTTCTGAAGCATACATGTACCAAACTTGAGCTTCTGACCCGCTTTGTCACACTGGTCACACTCAGACCAGTCAGACCAGTGACTAAACACCTAATGAAATAAACTAATACTGTTCTTGGAAATAAAGTATAACTTAACATGGTAAATAGAGTAAAACAACTGATTATGCAAACTGAAGTGTACAACTGCCTTGTTTAACATTCGTCTGCTGAGCTCTGTTCAAAATAAATGCGGTTCGTTTTGCATGAACCGTACGATCTTTCGTGACCTTTGAGTGGGCGGAGCCTTGGTGAAAACATGTATTATTGCGCTTCGTCGATCTACTTTTTTAAAAGAAAAAAACATCACGTTTTCGATTTTTCTTTTAGGTTCAACTGACAAAAATCGAACGCTAACAAAAACAAAAACAAAAAAACTGATCCGTAATCTCAGTTAGATAATGGTGTACTTGAATAAAACTAGAATCTACCTATATATGGAACTGCCACGTGAGAAGACTACTCAGTAGATACCCGCGATATTTCTGGCGGTTGTGAATGGCGATATCAAAAGTTGCAAGTCATCGTCTTCTGTGTTGTATTTCGACCTTATGTATGCACTTGTCTAAGTGTTGCTTCTTTAGCGAAACAAGCAAGCACAAAGAAAGACTCATATTTGACCGACTGTCCGTAAGAATATTCTTCAGGCTGTTCAACTTTCCAAAATCCTGATAAACCTTATGTCAATAGTCCAATATCCTCCGTTGTGATGATATTGACAGTCATATTCACATCGTATTTACAATAATCCACCGCTGTCAAAGAAGTAAGTGCTGCTGCTAATTATCCGAAGACTTCCTTAATGCTGCATAGTTACATTTAAATCGTACATACGCTCCAAACTTAAAACTCCAAATATGCCGCGGTGTAAAGATGTAAACACAGCCTATCAGGCTGATAGCCGTTATTGAAGTTTATGCAAGAAATAACTGTTAATATCTAATTAAAAAACTTGCATTTTACATAGATTGTGTGGGACGTTTGCGTTCATGCGATATGAACGCGAATGGTTACGCTTGCAAATTTACCATGAAGCGCTGTCGTGTCAACAATCGCGTTCATATCGCATGAACGCAAATAGGTCGTTAAGGGGAGACAGAGCTGTAAATAAGTTTTAGAACTTGTGACTTGACCCTTTTACCCTTTTGTTTACATGATATTGTGTTATATTGTATGTGTTTATATATGTAAAAAACAAACAAAAACAATTGGGAAATAAAATACGTTTAAACTAACAGGTCGTCATTCAATTCTTAAATGGATATACATGTATAGCAAATGTAGATCTGGTGAGTAAATCGTATACTATAAGTTTCAGAGATTTGAAAGCTTCTATGTACTATAGTTCAACTGTTTAGGCGAGTAGTTACGAGTATTTGCAGTTTCGAGTATTTGCATTTACGAGTATTTGCAGTTTCGAGTATTTGCATTTACGAGTATTTGCAGTTTCGAGTATTTGCAGTTGCGAGTATTTGCAGTTTCGAGTATTTGCAGTTACGAGTATTTGCAGTTTCGAGTATTTGCAGTCACAAGTATTTTGCGATTGTATAAAAGTAACAAAATGAAAATCCTAGCTAGTAAAATGAGCTCATTTTTAAGAGAGCATCAACATGAGAAGAAAAAACCCAGAACAGAAAGAATGAATAACTGAAACAAAACTAGTTCCATTAATTACAATGCATTTCTTGAAACTGAAGTGTTACCTCTATATTGTGGTCCTCAAGTTGGAGTGATGGTAACAATTCCACTGTTTTGTTCTCCGATATTGTCACTGAAGGTTCTTTGAAGACAACGTCTAACTGATAAATAACTTCTGGATCACCAGTCAGGATGCAAAAGTACTGTCCGGCATCGCTAATATCTATACTCTATGAATACGTTATATATACATGCATTTTCGTATCGGTTTATATTTTCGGAAGATTTATAAACAAAATGTTTTGATTGTAAAATTATATGAATAACGCATTGGAAACAAATACAAAGTAATCATTTTATGAATATCATGAGGCTGTATACAACTTTGTATTGAACAAATATGGAAGTTTCGGATAATGAGGATACAGGACCCCACCTCTAGGTCACAGAAATAGAGAGAGAGAGAGAGAGAGAGAGAGAGAGAGAGAGAGAGAGAGAAATAGAGAGAGAGAGGTTGTTTCTGAGAGGTTGACCTAGATGACACCAACGATTTAGGTTGATGCAGTGAATTTTAATTAAGTTGCATCAAAACAATGCCCTAGATATATAAAACGAGAACAGGACGTCAAATCCTGCTAGATTTAGAGAGGGCGGAGTGATGGTTGAGCGTACAGAAACGTGGATACCTGAAAAAATGTTTCTATGAATGTCAGTGAAATTATAATAAGACAAATGTTACCTTTATAACCAATGTCATATCTTCTTTGATATGTATACCTGGAGTTTTGGGGTTTATGTGGACGGTGGTTGCATCTGCAGTTCGAACTCTTTGCCAGAACATTCGGTGAAAGTTGGATGTTTGGTCAGGGCGGTGACAGACAGGACACGTGAGTTCAATCCTCTGACCTTCCAGTGCCAATACTGCAGTGATTGGATTTTTGACTCTGTTCTCTGGCTTGTTCGTTTCTGTTATACACTCATAATATGCTTCAAACATCTTCTCAACTTCTTCTTTCGATAGTTTCCAGTTTGCCTGAATCTTCTTAAAGTCCGTAGACGACATCGAACGTCGATGTCTAACAACTGGCAATATCGCGTTAGGGAGTTCTGTTACATCTATAAAAGTGTCGTTTAACTCGTCATCTGTATCTGCAAACTTCAGCCAAAGCACAAACAAACCAAGCACGAATAGTTCCCTGAAATGTGCTGCCATTTTTATTGTTTGTGAAAGTGACGTTCTGTGTAGATCATCTGAATATGATGACGTCATCAATATATGAGCATCTCTGTAACGTTACATTAAAACAGGTGCTTGTAAAATTAACGTAGCGCAAAACAATAAGTAATTGTCGTAGGCTCAATTATTAATCGTCAAACATGTTTTCCCCAAATAAGAACAAACCTAATGCCAATCTTCTTCCTATACATATAAAGACTAAGCCAAATGTCCCATTTACGATAACTTTATTAATACGAGTACATGTATACATATGATTATCGATCAACAGGGTGTCAACTCCGTATATATATATATATACATCTGCTGGTTTGCGTTTCATTAAAAGGGTGTAATAAAGAGCATAATCATTTTCTCAAAAACAAGAATGGCGACCGGGTTATTTGTGTTAATGTTTAAAACGTAGATATGTATACAACAATGGGACTTCTAGATAGAAATAAAAACAATCTATGCACCACATGTATTATGTTTATCCTCTCAAACGAAATATAGAAAAAAGGCTGTAAAATCTAGAAAATCTTCCTCAAGATGGCATTAAAAGTATCATCTATCCGACAGTTTGAAAAACAATCTCAGCTTTTAAAAAATACACTCATTCATTTACATTGACAAATGCATGGAATCTACAGTTCGACTTTAAGTCGATATCAGGTATCGCTCGTGATTATTACTTTCTAAAATTAGGGGCACAACTAATTATCAACATATAAAACCTTTTTTTGAATGCATCATTATATTAATCATATAATGACATGGAATTAACTTACTAACAACCGTCTTGGCTGCATCTTTGCAAAGTCTTATTTATTTTACGATGTTCAAATATTACCGGTGCTATGCATAACTTATTGGTCGGTGAATGTATGACGGGAGCGAAAAGCGTCCGTTAACAAAACTGTTTTGGTCTGTATCTATTAAAACAAGGACGTTCGCATCGGTTTATACATGTAATGGATCTTTCTAAAGTTGTTTAAAGAATCTGAAGCAATATCGTACGATTGACCAAATGTGTAATAGTATTACTTTAAGGACGCTAATAGGTGCATTCTAACGTTATTTGAAACGATCTTTTGGAAGTTGGAACTGCGAAGAAACTTTTGAAAATAGGGACGCTAACTTGTGCTTTCTAGCGTTATTTAAAATGATTCTTTGGAAGTTGGAACTGCGCAGAAATATTTGAAATTAAAGATGGTAACTGGTGCATACTAACGCTATTACACGATTAAACAAGGAATAATGTGTCCAGCGCAGTGGCCTACTTCACTTCAACCGTGTATTTAAGTTAGTGTTACGATGGTTTATCCATTACTTGCTACCTGCGAGTTGTATACACGTGTGCCTTTATTTACATTACGTCCTCTAGTTCACAAACGTTGCATGAGGCGTTTTATACGTTTACTTTGAAATACAGTGAAGATGATACATGTGTACAGGTATATGTGTTGTTATGAGACACTCGACATAGAAGTGAGAGTGGAATTTAGAAACTAAAAGTTGGTGTTAAAAGATGCAAAATGTGTGTAATGAAGGGATTCGTAGTTGTGATGTTGATGGTGACGCTGACGTGTGCTAAACTGTTTACGTTAGAAGTGGAGAAATTCGCCCCAGCATCCATGAGAATGCCGCGTTCAGGAGCTTCTGGAAATTTCACTGTGTTGATGAGAAATGGTGACTTTATGCACATATCCGTCTGTTTAAGAGTAGCAACATTTGTACGGATACGTAACGTGGTGTTTTCTAACGACGGCGGTCCTGACGCTGTTCGAACGTTGATTGATGACCGACAAATGGGCACGTTTCAGACGTCAGCGGTGCTAGATGATGGAAATGGATGGAATAATTTTAGATCATCTGGAGAATTGGACGGTAAGGCGATTCTTGATATCGGTCGTCATACAATCACGTTAAGAGCCACTACAGATAAATGGGGCATAGAAATTGACAACGTTGTGCTTATAGTTGGTGACGAGCATTTAAAGTTAGAGGACCTTCTATGTAACTTGTATTGCTTTGACATAAACTACGACAGTAAGCCAAAGATGAACTTAGTTCCGAGAGGTAGGTTTGTCCAGAAATCTGTTTCTACTCATTGCACTGAGCAGGATAACGTTAAAGTTCAACTATTTCACGAAACTGCAAACCATTTTGATGTGATAGCCAATCTGCCAAAGTACGTGTCTTTCGCCAATAATAAGAAACCCGTGTATGACAACTGTGTTCTGTCTACACCTTATTGGATATTCAAAGATCAGACTGTTAGCCAAGAGCACGGCGAAGTAACTGCAAAGAATTCTAAACTTTCATTTGCAGGGTCGAATAAGAAAATAGCAATAACTGTGACGTTCAACTTAAGAAAAATGACACCTACCAGGGAACTAGACGAACGGTTTGTTAACTCGGTACTATATGTGAAAATGAGAAACATGCACCGAGAAAATGTCAAAATCAAACCGGAGTATAAGAAGAACGGAGAGTGGATTTCGCTTCAAGTAGTCGAATTTACGCCTTTCTCGAATGATTACACCTGGACCTTCCCTGATCGGACCTGGGATATTTTGGAGGACAATATTATAACGTTGTACATAGAGCCAGGTCAGCAACAAGTGTTGATAGATACGATGAAGCTTGAGAGTCAACCCCCTCCGGACACTACAATAGATCTGTATGCGGACTCGAACACGGTCTACCAGGCTGTCCGATTTGGTTTCTGGCAACACTGGACCGACAGCCCGGATTCAATGACGGTTCTGATTAACAATGGGAATGTTAATGAGCATCATAAGGTTGATAGTATTCGGATATATGCTAAAGTTCCATGGACCGGTGGGTATTCCCAGGTGTTTGTGCTATACCAGGATGGAAGGGTTCGAATCCAGACCGTCACACCACATGGGTTGGATTACGTCCCCTTTGGTTCATCTATAAATATCGGGCAACCAGAGTCTGTGAATAGCTTAAGACCTTATTCACCCATAAAGAAAATCGTAATCTCCCCTAGGGCGAATAGTATGATTATGGAATACAACAATGGGAATCGGGCTACTCTCATTTTAGACGCATCATTTAACCAGACGACATTGAAGATACGTGACTGTGTTTTCAAAAAAGATCGACACGTGTATCCGTTGATAACAATTAAATCAATGTGGATTAGTGATGGTAACTCACACACGGACCACGTGACTATAGATGGACAGTCGTCTCACCATGTCATGTCTGAGTGGCGGGAAATATTTGGTTCGTCTGCTGTATTCTTTAGAAAATGCATTTCAGCACATAACACACAGGCACCAGATATTACAGTGAAAATTGTACAGAATTCTGAACATTAAAGTTCGATGGAAAATATAAATGTGATAAGTTAGGTAACAGTGTATGATGGCTGATCAACGGAATGTCTATGTCATTTTGTTAGATTTGGCAGCTGGAGAAATTGACATTGATCTAGCGTTCGTGATGTATGAACAAACAGCACCAAACACGAGATTATGCAAGTAGATGTAACGATGTGTTGATATATCTAATTTGTCTTTCAAACTCGCATGGAATTAAGGAGATATTCGCAAACAACCAGCATAATGACAAAATACATCCATTGCTACGTGATTAGATATGTGTCTTCTGTTCGTTCATGCGGGCATGTATTGTTAGTTATGACTGATGTAGATGTGTATTTAAATGATGCAATGAGATTTACTTCCCAACTTTGACAGATTACACGCAAGTATAGCCATGCAAGTATGCGAGATGTGCATTGACCACAAACTGAATGATTACACAATATATTTAACTCTCATCCTCAACAACAGTTACTTGTATTTCCCTTTATTGACAACACAATGCATGGTTGAAATGTAATGCAATCGAAACTAGTTTGTCATTATTTTTTCCAGGCGGTACAATAAACTACTTTGGTTTTTCCATTTACCACAACATGATTCAGTAGTAATCCATCAACCTACATGTACAACTAATGGTAACCCTCCCAATGTTACTCTTTATTTTATATAAATGTAATTCGGTTAAGGCTTTAGGTTTTATAACAAATGGGGAAATGGTGTTAAATGTAATTGTCTATAAATGAAACAAGACCCAACCTTGGTGAGTCCAAACAAGCTTACACATTTGCTAGACACATACATGTTTATTAAATACGATGTCTCCATAGAGCAGTGACATACGCGCTCATGATATATCTTTAAACGTGTGTCTTAAAATCAATGTCAAACTCACATTTCTCAACTCAATTTATCACCTCTATCCGCATACTTGGACAGTTAATTTAAGACTGACTACACATTATATCTGTATAGGAAATTAATACAATTAATAAGAGAGCTGGGTTCACCAGTGTTATTGCCTTGTATGGAAACTGACATTGTGCTTGAGTTTAGTACCTGTTAAATTGCTTTATTACATAAACTTGTTATTAAACATTGATTCTATGTGACAGACTGACACTATCACCTGTCAAATTTGTTTTCAGATACAAAATGTATGTGCTTCTTTGAGACAATAACTTGGGCTACAGATAATACAGTAAAAAATCACTTTAAGACCACTTCAAATACGTGTACCTTTTTTCGGTTCCAGACAGATATTTTTTGTTATTGTGTTTAGCTATTCAGACCACTTTGTTACGGTCCCATGGGTGGTCTTACTAGCAGATCAGCTTCACTAAACAATGAGTTTTGTTAATCCAGGTGTATTTTCAACAGTTTTACATCATTGTTGAACAGAGCTATCCATTTTTAGAAGTATTTCAGTTTCTTGGCCATTAAATATAACAGCGTTTCTAGATAATACAACTGGTTCTTTGTTATCTTTTGAGAGTAACTGACAACTTTCCCACATTTAAAAGAGCTGGGAAAAAACACACAAAGATTACAGTTTTTGGGTCACTTTCTTCAACTTAACGGATAAACAAAATAAAAACATGAACAGAAACCCTTTTGTTTTCAAATTTATTTATCAGTATCTTTCATAGTACATGTACAAAATGGACGCGATGCAAGAACATATATAAAACAAGAAGAAAGGACAAACATGTGTGCACATTAAAACTCTCTGTAGGATACATATCAATTACCTTTCATTTCTTACTGTTGAATATATCAAGTATTGCCTTATAAAGAATCTACAATGCCTAAGGGTTGTAATGTAAATTGTGTAAAATGGCAAAATTATGCAGACATTCCTCTCAAACACAAAGCAAAACAAAAATACACAAATACATAAAAAATCCACAAAATAGGTTTTCATTGATATACATATGTATGTTTTTCTTCTACTTTTTAAGGAGTTTTGCACAATAATAAAATCAAGAATTCAAATAAGCAGTCTTTTCAACAGCACTGGGGTATTATGAAGTGAAATGTTTAAAAAAAGTTTAGGTACCTACACACATAAGAGAGTTGGCTTTTTAGCCAACAAGACTATCGGTATTAATGTGATAGTCGTACTTAACAATATGGAATCTCTGCTCTAACCAACATACAGTTATCCATATCTGAGAGTGTTAACTAAATCATTAGGCACTGCTTGTCATAAAAACCAAAGCATCAACTTGCAATTTAACATCAAACAATATAAATATATCTCCTTTTCTTCAAAACTTAAAATGTGACCTTACATCAAATTAAGCAAGATAAAACAATGAACTGGTAAAATTGATAAACAGCAGTGTGAATGAGGTGTTACATGAACAAGAGTCCTGTAAACTGTGATGTGATCGACAATCATACACTGTTAATATAACAGTATCTAGTCACGGTTAAATAAATCATTCAAGCTTCAAACTTGTCGAAGATATCTGTCTCGTTCTTCCTTTATTCTAAAAATCTTTCAAACTTAATGCTTTGCAAAGTCTATTTGTTACACTATTAGAAGTTTATACTGTTACATCTTACAGTTTCCTCTATAATGGCATATTTCGTGCACAAATCAGTATGCAACTTTTTTGTTTGTTTCATATAACTTCAAGGATACTGACCTTATAACATCCCTAATATCTTAACAGCTGTTGACTTTGGATACATTTTAATAACCACCGTCCTTCAAACTATTCCATAAGTATTGATGTAATAATGAAAGATTAATACATAAATATCACAAAAATAAAATCTGGCAGTCTTCACTTCTTTTCCTTGTCCATAAAATGGGGTTGTCCTTTTTTGGCAAGACGACGAGTGATAATATCGCAGCCGGTGTCCGTGACAAGTAAGGTGTGTTCAAACTGAGCTGATCTTTTACCGTCCTCTGTAACTGCAGTCCATTTGTCTGGCCACATCTCATCACGCCAAACACCTGAAATAACAGGCGTAAGTTGAAACTGATATTGAGACTGATACAAGGGTTGAATATCGAAATATCATAGAGCATTGTGTTCCTGAATCTAGAATAATACCAATTAACAGTGCTAATTTGCTTTTGATGAATTGACTAGAATCCTCTACTGTCATGTTAGAAAAGGGAAATACTGGTCTCACATCCAGTATTCTACACTGTCACAACCTTAGCATGACAAAATCACTATCAGTAACCATGGAACCTGAAATGATCCTTAAAAATCAAAACAGGCATGAAGGAGAGCCTTTTAATTAGGATGGTTGTTGATTTTTTTCTAATTTACAAATTAAAAGCACATTTTAACTCACCTTCATTAATCATAGGTTCTATGGTGAAGCAGTGTCCTGGTTTCATTACACCGATGGCCTTGTTTTCTGAAAAAAATAAAAAAGTAAATGTTGAAAATGGTATGTGAAAATTGTGAAATTCAGGTGTATGAAGCAAAACTTACAGATATCCCATAACTATTATAACATACTGTAGTTACAATCTAATTTCTATACTATAGTTAACGTACATCTACATGCAGATTTATTGAAATATTTGTAATAGTGTGTAACTGTTGAAGAGTTGACTTACTGGCATAGTGAGGTACACTTGGAGCTGTGTGAAATAATCTGAAAAATACAGCACCACATAGTTAAACCATTCATTTGAACACATTGAAAGATGGATGGAAGAAATTTGATGTATCTAATGCAATTTGGTGGCTTCAAAACAAATCTGACAGAAAATATACAGTTGTCTTGCAATTGTAGATGGGAAGAAATGACCTTATGTTTAACACTACACAAATTAAAAGAATGGTAGATTGTGAAATATAGATTATTGTGCAAGATTATACTATGTATGAAGAGTATAAAAGCAATAAGGGAAGTAACTCATTAATATACTTCTTAAAACAGTAAGAGTTGTGTCTCCTGACTTACGAGTGAATGCCATGGCCACAGTAACTTCTGACCACAGAGAAACCATTAGTCTGTGCATGTTTTTGTATTATTGCTCCAATATCACGGTAGCGTACACCTGGTTTTACTGAAACAAAAAGAGCCCTGTCATCATACCTAAATCTTCTATGCTATCACCCATTTTTTATGATGGTTCTACACTTTTGAACAAGAGCATTTTTTAAACATTGTATATTCATTCAATAAATAACACAGATTTGATCATATCTCTTTAAGAAGTAACCAAAGTCATGTTCTAGCAGGTGAACCTTCTAAAGAATCCTTCTAACTTATTACTAATTTTCTAGGATTTCTAGAGAACAAACTTGCATGCTAACAAAATGTAATTTACCAGAACATTCATAAGTCTAAAAGTGTGCCTTAATAACTTCTTTTGGCGGAAATCCACAATTTTGAAATTCATAAAAACTAGAAGTGTGAGTCAAATCACAAAAGGCATTTTTTACGCTTCTAGCACATCCTTAGGTTGTATACTGCAAATGTGCAAACTTCATCAGTATCGACTCATGCATTAAAGAGGGGTTGAGTGAACAAGAAATAGGGAGAGCCAAACGGGCAGGGGTGATTCCTTTACACCTTCCAAAAATCTTTGTTTGTGTGGGTGGGGTATAATTAATGATTTCCCAGTATGCACCTTCTTTGATGGCCAAGTCTAGGCATTCCCACGCTACTCTCACCAACTTCTTGTACTTCTCATCAACAGTACCCACAAAGAATGTCTCATTTAAATCACCATGGAAACCCTTGTAGTATACTGAGATGTCAACTGTAGAGAAAAAGACAATAATACATTAATAACAACAAAAATCATATCTAAATATTTTAACACATTTTAAACATGTAGAATGAAAAAATGAGAAGATATTTTGATCTTTTCTCAATTAATGCAGGAAGCAGACAGAACAGTTGTGCATTTTTTCATGAAACAACAGAAAACAACATTCATTCAAGACACATATATATACACATAATATTAAAATTGACAGCATTGTTAATCTCAATACATATAATCTGATTTTCCAATCATATTTCATTACTTATTATCAGTATAGTAGAATTTACATTATTTAAAGCACTTTGATTTTGTATAGCAAAGCAGAATTTTGTTGCAATTGATTGTCTCGTAAAGTTGGCAATACACTAACATTTAAAGTTCAACAAACAAGAAATCAGACAATGAGTACAGTATATATAGCTATCTCTTGAAACCGGACAAAGGGTTGACAGTTAACTTAATTCATTTATAACAGAAATGTTAATTTGCACCTACAAACATAATTTATAACAGAGAGGTTAATTATGAATCAAAAGAGTGCTAAGTTAAAACAGGTTTCCAGTTATATCCTTACAAGTAAAAGCTGAAAATAATATGCAATGGCAATCTACCCACCATTTACAATATCACCATCTTCTAATTTTCTATTATCTGGAATACCATGGCATATCACTTCATTTACAGACCTGGAATATATGTGTACATTTACAATTAAAAAATCACCTGATACATGAACAATACTCTACAATATCTAAGGTAAGTATTCGATGTCTGTTGTGCCATGAAATCCTTCATAACTACGGAGCACTGTTGTGGATTTCATCAGAAAACTAGACTATAAAATCAAATGGCAATTAATATAAGCTGTAAGTAGTGTACAAGTGCATATTGTTTGGCATTTACAAATTTTAGTGCGCCTCAATATTTATGCTTTAGAATGTATCGAATGTCATGCCAACATAAGAATGATGAACGATTTCCCAGTATTAGACTAATTAATAGGAGAAAATGGTAAAGAGTACTTGTCGCAGCTGTAAGAGGTGAAAGTTAAAAAACACACCTCAAACCATCTAGATCTTATATACCGTAAAATCATTTATAATTTTGTGCAGCATTAATTTTTGTGTATTTCTTTTGTCAGCTTAATTACATATTCAAATGTCAACAACCTTGCATTTTAAAATAAGTACATGTAGATGTTACTTCAGAATCCATGAATTTAATTGCCCTGGAAAATTATTTTAACAGATACAACAAAACTCCATGCACACAAAAATAAATGATTCTAAGGTATGTATTGACACCAGGTTACTGGGCATGAATACTGGAGTAAGACTTACGTGCAGCAAGATGCTGGGAAACAGTAGTAGTTCATGGGTGAGGGATAACACTTTCTGTCTATACATGCCTGAAATATATGAAGGACGGTCATTTAGTCATAGAATTTCGAGTGCTTGATAAACTGCATGTACACAAAAGCAGAATTGTCATCAAGGATGAGTTTGATCAACTGATGCTAAACTTTTCATTAATAAAACAAGATTTTATAATCTAGTCTGTTTACTGCTGAAGGAAATGTTGTTTTTTATGAGAACCAGCTGTACTTACTTCATATACAAGTCTATCTATTTCAGCTGTTGTGACACCTGGTGCTACGGCTCTGGCAGCAATGTCTAATACCTCTCTACCCAACTGAAAAACATACAAATAAAAGTGTTTCAACTCAACTAAATGACACCCAATCAGGATCAATGATAGAAAGTGACTGCGGCAGAATAAACGTTAACTCCTTGACTACTCATTCCATGTATTATAATTACCTACCCTACAAGCTTCTCTAACTCCCTCCTGCTCTTCATCAGACAATATTTTTATAGAGTTATTTCCCCTAAGTGCACGTTCAGAGGCTGGTTCACCTGTTGGCAAGAAAATAATCATGTTTAATATCACAGCATTGTTTGACCTCAGCTTTGGGTAACTGCCATAGAAAATGTGTTTTGTCATTATTTCAGTTTTGGTAAAAATGAAGAATATAATTATAATCTAACACAGATTGATGAAACAGAATGCCAAACAATATTTTTCTCTCTTTCAATTAGTGACTATAGCATGCAGGGTTCTCAATAAGTTTTGGTTGAACCGTCTCAAAATGTGAATTAACCAACCAGCTACTACTTATTGTACTTCACTTATTTTGTATAATTTGAACACGCCCAATTGCAATTTGTACCATCTATTTTGGTCAGCAGTTGGTTCTCATTGACAGCACTGAGCATGGACACTGATTACTTCTGTGAAAGTGTAACACTGAGCATGGACACTGATTACTTCTGTGAAAGTGTAACACTGAGCATGGACACTGATTACTTCTGTGAAAGTGT
>ENA-OREC01000395-OREC01000395.1-marine-metagenome-genome-assembly--contig:-NODE-395-length-16476-cov-11.577779_pt1 | contig 16476 bp, 11 predicted proteins | sample MGYA00248626_ERZ508543 | MGnify/ENA primary metagenome ERZ508543 (study PRJEB26211, sample SAMN05518279) | marine metagenome | isolation source: Puget Sound, Washington, USA | host: Bankia setacea...
TTTTATTTTTTGTTGTTGTATATTGGTTACAACCCCCCCCCCCTTCTTTATTTTAAGCTTTACTTATATTCCTGCAGCTTGACGCGCATATGTCTAGGTCCCCAGCAGGGCTTTGACATTATTGGAAGATATATATCAAACGTATTGACTACATTCGTGGTAAATAAACACGTGGACACCCCTCGGTGAAAAATTATTCGATCTTTTACTGAAAATTGGTATGATCCTGTGTTTGGTGTATGACTCTGTGTACAACAAACACCCAAGCGTTCGGTGCAGTGGAACAATAGCAGCCCACTTTCTGAAACTAAGCGAACCTTTCTTGAAATATGAAGTTGACACACGTCACAGGTTGTTCTTTACAGTGTCATAATATCATGTGAGTGAACAATTACCATAAGTCGAGGTGGATAGACTTATGGGAGTTAAAAGTTTGCGAGATTTTACTGTACCAAAACGGAATTCCGGTATCACTGTAAGTTATGTTTACTTAAATGTTTGAAAAAGTCCGGTAAGTTTAAAAATTAGAAAGAACCTTAATATGCACTTCGTTCAAGTATTTACCTGATGCAAAACACATTGTTGGTTCTTGAATATTTGATTTGAAATGACATTTAAAGTTTGAATTCTACCGCTGCACTGGAGATGTTTGTACCTGATAGTTCTGTGAAAAAAGCCCGTATGCTGATGTTAATTCATTTTGAAGCGTTTACTTTTTTTCTGCAAGCATTTGTATCATCAATGTTATTTCGTTCATTTCACTCCTGGTTGAAATAATTAACAGTGATGTTCTGATATTACAAGGGTAGTCTTAATTGCGAATCAATCTTAGGTGTACACTATCTAGCTTTTTAAATTATTGTATATACTAAATAACTTTTAAGATTAGTTCTATTCAGAAACAAACAATTTTAAGTATTTGTATGTAAGTTACACTCAAATCTGTTCCTGGAACCAACCCGTACTGAGCAATGAGTGTAGTGTTTCTTGATCAACGAAACAACAGGAGCCTTTGATGGGGTTTCGAACTCACGACTGGCGTCCATCGATTACAAGTCAGAAGCGGTAACCACTGCACCACACCGCCCATAAATGCTATTTACGATTACTGGTCCTTTTTACAAGTGGTCTTAATAGCAAACAATTTACACAATGACATATCAATTATTAAATAGACCACGAGTTTACTTCACCGACAGCATATAGAAATGTTTTTGTTGCCACATATGAATAGCTGGAGCTTAGTGTAAAACATTATCCTATCGTACGGACTCTCGTTTCTTGAATTTGTTTTTAAAGAAAACTGTATTTGTTATTGTGTTTAGATATGTCGCTACTTCCTTAAACATGTTTTTTAAATACTGAGTGTATAGTGAACCCGACACTTGGGGATAAAACGTACAACCGGTGTTTATACCTGCACATACATGTAAATACGTCTGCAAAAGAAGTTGGACTTTTTTGTAAGAAGGCGTTTTTGTGTCACGCTTAATTAAAATATTTGCATCGTGTGCGTATACGTGTGATTAAATAGGACACCATACACGATATCACATCCTTAACTAAATATGATTGTTTACACACATTATAAGCGTACAGTGAATAATTTACTTTTGAAACTTCTGAAATTGAATCGGAGGTCACGTGCATGATAAAACCGAAACCAGAAACTAGAAACGTTTATAAGGTAAATAATCTCCTTTTCATAAAGACTGCATTAAGTGGTGGGTTAGTTAAAGTACACTAAGCCTACTCGAGTACATTGTATATCTGTCTCTTCCATGTAATATATATCATTGGTTTACAAAAGGGAAGTTATATATTCGTAAGTGTTCATAGAATAATGTAATTAACTACAATATATTTACGCCGTATCAGTTGATTGTATGATTTTCTAGAGTTGTATAATTAGTAAAACAGATGTCCTTACATTTAATACATAAACTGTTTACAAAGGGAAGTTTTATACTTAAATGTTAATATATACACTAGCATAACGTGGACTCATTTAGTTCGTTTGTTTGATTGTCTAGAGTTGTAAAAGGAAAAGCATTCTCATTGTTGGCTTATTTAAGTGTATTTTAAATATAAACGTTAGTTTGATGGACATACGATTGATATCAAAAGTGTAATATCATTTCTTAGTAAGTTCAACAGATGCTCGATTAATGAAAGACGTGTAATCTTATCTTTTCAGTTAGTCAGTAAGATGTTTAATTGATAAAAAAAGGTGTTGTTTATTTCTGTAATTCTTAAGTCAGTAAGATATATGCTTAATTAATAAAGCTAAAGTTACCGCGTTCTTAAAGTTAGTTACCAAGATGGTTTATCAATAAGAAGTGTGCATATGAATCAATGAAGAAAAGCCTACCTTTGAAACTATTAAAGAGAATTAATGTTCTAATTATCTTCGCTTCCATGGTTACGAGTTGTATACAAATATCGAACAGATTAGTACAGAGTGCGTGTATTCTGTTGTGTGAGTCAAGGGAGACTACTGCGTTACAAGAGTTGTCTCGCTTGTTGTATTCGATACAGCTCGATGGCAACCCTACACCTTTAGAAAACTTACAAGATGCTGAAAGAAAGAAATGCCTTGTAAATCATGCACGAGTTCATCCTCAACCCATTACTTCACTACCTATGACAGGTATGGTATACCCCACTGAAAAGCACCTCTAGTACAGGCCCACACTAATGTATGTAGATCGCTGTTGTCGTTCAGTCGTATTGCAAATACCATTTAGATATAAAGACTGGTTGTTAAATGTACACGCTGTGATCTTTTTGACCAGTTTTACAGAGTATAATTGTATATACCTATGTTGGTGAAGCCTCTGTGTTGTTAGCATAGTTACATGTTAGGAACTTGACAACTTAAACAATTTATATCGAAACAGGTATGTATTCAGCTAAAATTCTCAACATTTTTTTTTTTGTAAATTCAAGTTTCAAGTTTTTTCCAAGTCAGTCTAATTCGTATGTATACATGTGTTTGTCAGTTTGTTTGTTAATTGTGTTCTTTTGTTTGAGGCCCTCATGGAAGATTGACCTGTCAAATGAGTGGCCTCTTGGAATAAAGTCTATATTATGTTATTATTTTGTTATGTGTTTCTCCACAAGAAAGTTGAATGCATTGTTTGAGTGAAATTCAAAACTCAACGAAACTCTAAATAACCGAAAATCTAACTTGACACTGCATTATTTCCACGTTTCGTCCGAAAGAATTACAATGAAGAAGGGAGCTAAGTCATATCCTACTGGAAAACTCTTTTTATCAAGCTTTATTTCCCTTTATCGTCATCACAAATGCGTATGCAAGAGACACATTGTTAAATTGAGTTTGAGCTAAAGCAGTTTGTATGTTCTTCAAGAAAAAGGGATATCCTCTTTGCTAAACACCACACGGACTGGTTAAAATATATAACATTTTTGGAAGAGACAAGCGTTACATAAAATACGAAGATATAAGTTAGATTTTGATTGAAAACAAGTGAGCTTATTTTCTACGTAATTTGAACTTTTATTAAACTACCACAGTTACCATTAGTAACGATTATAATATCTAAATTTCACGATTCGATAAAATGAGGTTTTACTATATATAAAACAAAATCCAGTATGAAGACATGCATCGATATTCACTAGTGTGTTCTTTTTACGAGGCTTAATAAAATCATATTTAATAAGTTTTTTCTAAGTTTAGATAATACATTGCAAATCGGTGTATCTGTTGTTCATGTGCACTGCTTTTCAACTCGCTGCAATGTGTAGGAACTCTGAAAACTGCATTTAAATGTCCCTGCAATATCAGTATTAGATTGGAATGTCTCAGCAGGTTGGTAAGGTTCACATAAGCCTATGTAAGACAGGTTCAACATTATGTGTACGCACAATGAATGTCTCTGGAGCAAGATATAACACAACATTTCCCTGAAAACAAAACAAATGCCGTACCCGCAGAATGTAAATGCATTATTGAGATAAGACATCATACACTTTCTTAGTCACAAAGTAAGCCCAGCTACAGTGAATCCCCGCTAAACCAGACCCCCTCTATATCGGAATCCCCTCTGTACCGAGCATGCTCTGTGGTCCCATATCGTCTTACATCTATATATAAAACGTCTCTTAGAACCAGAGTCCCCTCTAAACTGAATATATTGTCTGATCTGGTGAGGGGGCTGGTTTAGAGGTGGGTCAGCGTATAAGCATTCTACCATTTTCCACTTGGTATCTATTCACATGTGACGTTTTTTGTCCATAGTTAGAAAAAAATGTCTATTGGCAAACGATGCAGATGTATGCCCCTCGAGTATGTTAATAGTGTACCTGTTCTTACAGTCTTGTCTATATAGAAAACCTTTGTAAGCAAATAAAACAAGAACACCCATCTAAGCAAATAAAACAGAACCCTTTCCACAAGGCTGTTGCTTGGACTGTTTGATGTGTCTTCGATTTCTTCACATGCGATATGCAGCTTTATGCACCAGGCAGGGGGATAATGTATACTTATAAAGCTGGTGTGAAGTTCTGCAGCTGCACTGACCGCCAAGTCGTATCGATCCAATCTTGTCTTGATGTACGACGTACCAGACTAATTACACTGTACAAAATGATGACAACACCGTGCATGAGATTTCTGAAATCTTATTTGAAGGGTGATATTGTTCTTCTTGTAATTGTTGACGAAATTTAATGCCGTTGTTTACATTACATGCGTTGATCAGTACATAAGTAAGTCTACAAACGTTCATGCATTCACATTGTTAGTTTCCTTCCCTACATCAACTATTCAGTGCTATGTAGTCTAAATGTGTCGAAAAACCTTGCACTTTAATCTACCACTGCACAACACTACAGTATACATTGTTGTTCTTTGTGTTTATGTTTTCTAACTGCTACAATGATGTGATACACACTACTGACAATACAACACACGTACATACCACGCACACCTCTACTTAATTATATACTTCATATAGTCATGTATTAACTGATGTTGTTTTTTGGTGTTGCTGCTGTTGTTGTTGCTGCTGCTGTTGTTGTTGTTGTTGTTGTTGTTGTTGTTGTTGTTGTTGTCGGTGTTAGGCAATGTTAACACTCCTCGAGACATACTGTATACAATACCTCCACTGTGAAATATGTTTAACTATGATATTATTTATGACTTATGAAGTGCTTTTAGTGCAAACAAATGAAAATGCAATGATGGCAAAAAGCTGTTAAAAGTTTCCTTCAGTACACTCGTTCACTAAGTACGCTTTGTACAATGGGAGTTTTTGGTTATGATTTTTATGATATGTGAAACATTTTATTATTAATATTCGCTCTTTTCCAATTTTCAATTAGTAGTTTTTAAACGTAACTCTTATGATTGTGTGAATGACTCGGCAACACGTTCCTACCTAATAATGCAATAATCAAATACCACAAGTCACGTGAAAAGCAATACCTGTACTTAATATAGTGCAATTTGTTACACCGTTTATTTGGAAGAAAATTCGATACAACATGACATATGCAATCCTAGAGTAATTTCGTTAACTTTCATGAACCATTAGACGAATTTTTTTTTAAAATCAGACAAGTACAGAACATGCCCAAAGTTTTTCGCCATTTTCACGAATCCCTTTATGCACATTAACAACCTGGATCATCATGACATGCGAACTATAACGTGTCGTCTGTAGCGACTCGTTTTGAGAAAGACTGTACTGGAAACAAGTAAATGATAGTCAAATAGTGAACACACAATTTACTTTTTCATTATTATCCTGTTATTCTTTTGAAACATGGTCACCACGCCCATGAATTAAACATAATTTGGAATTGTTAAACATAAAATGTCACACGATTGTCAAATCCGCCTGTCGCTTTGAGACATATAATATTATGATAATAGGCTAGTTCAACGTTACACTAGACAACCATTTGTCCCATATAATAACACACTTTATTCTGTTTAATAAAATGTTTACATAAATAAATGTGAGATTGAGGGAGATACTGTTACTGACATACGTTGTAGAGTTCTTGTATAGAGGTGGCGTGTTGGCTTCTCTGTATTATTTTGGACAGTATACTATCATTTCAATCGATTTTAGGAAGGGATAAACTATCTTTGTTAGATTATACAAGGGTTACGGTCCGGTGGTTAAAACCAGATATGTTTATGATTAATATGGATCAAATATGTCGACGGGGCAGTAGATAACAAGTATAGCATTCAGATCTATATGTACAGACACACGCATAATAATGTACCTCTCACCGCGCCGATGAATGCAGAAGGGACATTTTTGAGATGGTTTTATTTATACCATACACAAAAATCAGCAAGCATCACAGATAGCGGCAGTGTTTACTTACGGCGATGTTTATCCGAGCTTAAGATACACTTCATAAAATTCTCTCTCTAACGTGCTGGTGGAATTTCGACACAAAGAACGGCTTTGATTTCAAATTTCATAAAATATACCTCCATGGCTTGACTGACAACAATTCACGGATTTATGAACGAGGGATTTTTAGGCAGGACAAATAAGTAATTACCTGAATAGAGTCGGGTAAAATGTAGCATAATTTTGTTTGAAAGAACATTGAAATTAGACTCTAAGGATTTACGAGAATGATACCGCGTTGACTGAAAAGCGGATATAATTAGAAAATAGTATGATGAATAAGGGGGCAATCATTTGTGAATACATCAAAGAAAATATCGCGGTTTTTCGTTTCAATAGCCTGATTGTAAACAACGCTATAAATGTAAATCCTATTTAACAATGTAACATTAAACAGTCTGCTGATTCGCCTGGGTTTCTTTATGCTAGTATATTTCAGAGAAAGGGGATAGAAAAAGTGAAACAGAATGTATGTACGTACAGATGTGAGCTAACGGTTACACTGGATAAACCCTTAACGACTTGACTGTTCTTACTTTCGCTGGCTTATCGCAGGCTGGTTGGATCTAGCAGGCAAAACTAATATTTAGAAAACCTAAAAGCAGACTTCAATAGAGGACATTATCTACTAGAGTATGTGCTGAGCTGGTGGACTCTTAAATTAGTACCGGTATATAAAGACAGATAGCTCCCGGGCAAAGACTTCCAGTGTAACATAGACGGATATTAACCGGAGTGTAGTGCTAATGTGGTGTTTATCATGAGCTGGGCGGTCAATATGGAATTTATCACACATTGTTTGGTGCTTTGTGTTATAGGGAGAGCTATTGGTGCCGGGGGATACGAGTATGATACCGATTACCTGATGCCCAGTCAGTGTCCGCCGTGTGATGCCAAGTCTTGTCCGCAGCTCACCTATTGTGTGGGGGTGGTGGTAAAGGACCATTGTGGGTGCTGTAACAGGTGTTCGTCGGAATTGTTTCAAACACAAACGAACGACAAAGCGATACACACCGAACCAGCGAGTTTACCAAGTGACAAAATCACTGAAACAGGTAACTAACATATTTTACAATCTTTATTAATAATAACAATAATAATAATAATAATAATAATGATAATGATAATGATAATGATAATGATAATGATAATGATAATGATAAAAAACTGTTGGTGAAAGTATTGAATTACGTTGGACATGGTTTCAATATTTACAAACTCTTATCAAATGTCAACTCCCTATTTGATGTTGGTACGAAAGTTCCAGAGCAGTATACTGTGCAGAACTGGATGTTCACTGCCGGGGCACAGAGCTTACCGCTATGACACACAGTCTCAAAAAACTAGTTTCAATGTAATGAGATATGCTCTAGTAAGACCGATTAAGACCGAGTTGCTTATAAGCTTATTTCACGGTGAGACTACAGTCCGTGACAGTTGGTTGTATTTCACGTGCTTTACTGCGAAAAGTATGGCTGTTAAGATTTTGTTTCGATCGTAGATTTTCTTTATGGCGTCATTGTTGAGCTATATTTGGAAAATGTCTATTCAAACTCTTAATCGTTGCACCAACGTTGTATGCATGTTATAAACTATTGTGTTCGACCGTGCATGTACTATAGCCCGGGCACGCACGTATATACTGTTGTTAAATGCTGGTTCTGCCGCGGTACAGGACATGGGTTCATGAACCACTGGCTGACACACAGTTCAGTCCGGCCGGCTAAATTCAACGTTCCGGATATGCATTTGGCGTACGCTTATACAGTTTAAGAAGTAGCAAATGATCTTTTCTATGACGTTGCAATATGACTGTTTAACTCAAATACAAAGTCATTACTGTTGCACAACTGTTTTATGAGTGCTGTTCGACGTGCTAAATGTACTGACAGTGGGTTCAACCGATCTCGCTCTTAAGCCCGGGCATACTTGAAAGAATAGTTGTTTGATGCTTGTCCGTATGTTCTGACGCAGTATGCCATATAGGACTGGGTTCACACAGGCAGAGCACAGCGCCACTCGTTGACACACGTAGTCAGCCATGTAAGAAGGCACCACGTGAATGTAGTTGCACAGATTACGGACCTGAAATATAAGTAAGGACTTTTTTATAAATGTATAATAGTGGCATTAACTCAGTCAAATAAAACTACTGTGTTTAGATAGATGCCGTGTATGTGTCATAACAGCTTTAATAGATACTCAAAAGTGGTGCTATGTTGTGGTTTTTTGTAGAACTAGTATGTACGGAAGCGTAGTAGGGCCTACAGTTGATGAGATGGGTTTATTTGCGCTAAGTCGACTTATTTTAATTCGCCTTGATTAGATGGTTCGCAAATGTCAATTAAATTTATTGACAAAGATGAGAAGTTTACAGGCATTGCTACTTAACTTGTCTCGATATGCTTGATTTTTTTTGTCTTTTCGGCAAATATCTATTTATCGCTGAAAGATCCAGTGAGACGTAAAAACGCTAATCGCCCTGACAAATAGTCAATGCAACTCAACATAAATATACACGCTATGATTGAAAACATTTACGTATTACTCATTAATCATTACGTCTTCGTCATATGGTTTTTTGTCAAAACGAGAAGAAACAAGTTGACTTGACGCGAAAAGTTTAGATAAGTGGAGGCCACGATACGCTTCCGTAATAGATGTCCTTTGGTGATTATACCCACATGATTTGTAAAAGTGTGATCATAAAAGAGCATGATCACATGTCGACTAAGTAGTGTATATGTACAGATAACGCATCCTTTCTATAGGAACTGTACAGGAAATAATATGGAAAGTTCACCGACCGATCTGTCAAATTTAACATTTACCTGAGTTGATCGTCAAGAGTTAAGTCGATTTATTAGAGAAGAAATTAACATGTTGGGTGTTTGTCATGACATAAGTCGAATAATCATAGTAGTATATAAAAAGCACGTGACACTGGTCTCATAATTCACTCTGAACTGTTTGGAACCTGAATTGAAAGAAATGTTTAGTTTTTTTACGAATTGAAAACAGTTTACAAATAAGTCAATTAGACGTCATTTCATGAAATAGTATTGTGGCATTGATTGTTTGGTTTTGGCGATATTTAAAGAGGGGGCTTATTTGACATTTAAGTCAATCTTCCATAAGCCCCTCAAATTGTTTTAGTTCGATTGTAAAATCACGCTCGAATCCGTTCCTGGAACCAACCAGTACTAAGCAATAAGGGTTAAGTTACATGCTCAAGGAAACAACGGGGGCCTTTGTTGGGGCTCGAACCCACGACCTCCACATTACGAGTCAGACGTGCAACCCACTGCGCCACGCCGCCCCTTGTGACGTGGACTTTTATTGGACGTCGCTAATGTCAACACTACGTTTACAAGACAATTAAACCTATATTGCATTTGTATCAATTTTCCTACATTTTACCGATATCTGTTGTTCTTAGTATTTGTTCAAGCATTGTTAGTAGTCTTAATTATTATAAGTAAATTATTACGATAAGTAGTAGTAGTGGTGGTGGTGATGGTGATGATGGCGGTGGTAGGGTACGCGTAGTGGTATAGACGGAACAGTAGCAGTGTTTTTTTACGATATTTAACGATGGGGCTTATTTGACATTTAAGTCAATCTTCCATAAGGCCCTCGATTTATTTTAGTTCGATTGTGATATCACGCTCGAAACCGTTCCTGAGACCAACCAGTACTAAACAATAAGGATAAAGTTTCTTGCTCAAAGAAACATCAGGGGCTTTGATGTTGTAGTAGTAAACACTAGCGTACCATTTGTGGAGTTGTAAGGAGCAGCACAAACACGTTGATTAGCGTCATCAGCCGTGCAAAGTCTCGTCCTGGATAGCTTAACGGCGTTGACGGTGACTTGTCCGCTGTGTTAGGCTGTGGACACACTTTCTTCATGCGGTCATCCATTACTTTGAGTCCTTTGATCACTGCACTATTACATATAATGAGGACAATAATCAACAGAATGTCTTGTGCGAGTTGGTAGAACTGAAACGAACCACATATTTCAGCATACCTCCACGGAAAGTCTACGTTGTGGTTAATACTCCCAAATTCGAATATTAGAAACATCTCATGACAGTTTTCGTGGTCAATGTCCAGGTAGTATTTCTCGGTGTCATGGTAGTGGTAGAAATTAAAGAAAGAAGATGTCGCGGCGAACATAGCTGAGTATATACAACACATTATCTCCAGAAATAAGAATCTGTTTGAGTTACAAGTACGCACATAGAAGAAAGGCCTTAGTAGCGACATGTACCTCTCAATACCCATTAGAACCACGGTCAGTTTGGACATGAGAATCGCGAAGCATTGGAAAGTGACGGTCAACATGTGTATAACGGCGAAACAATATTCTGGACAGGGCTTCACCGATTGGACTAGAAGGCGTGGCAGGAGCCCAACAAACACACCAATTGAGTCGATCCACGCCAGCCAGAATATCAACTGTCTAGGTAAACTCATTGACCCTGTTTTCAAGTAGCTTTTTATTTCCACGATTATTAGGGCTAGGTTAGAGATTCCGGCAAATAAGAAGATAATAATCTCTAGAAAAACGTCCACTATCACAAGATGATGCACTTCGTCCAGGATTCTTGACTCACTCGAATAGTTCGCAAAATGGTCTTCGTCATGCTCATACATTGTTGACCTTCTGTTTTTATATAACCCGTCTGCTAAAATTAGTTAATGGAGCGACACTTTCCTCAAATGTTTAAAATGAGAATGGTTCGTTCCAGCGCAGCAGACTACCTTCTAAAATCAAATATTTATTCTTTCAAATGTTTTAAAATGTGGTTGTACATCACGTCAATTGTAGATACCAGAGATGCTGTTTACTCACGATTGTTTCCGTTTTCAACTAGAATACAAGTATGGTACCACAACATAAACTCTGACGTTGAAGATCGGTAATATTCATTAGATCCAATAAACATGTTGTTTGAAAAATGTTTACTTCCATGCACCGCTAATCTACAAGTGGAATAGTACAGTGGTTTCTCTGAATACACAGCCTTTGTTTGAGATACCGTAACATCCATCAAATGATTCAACACAAGAAGACTTAGACTTGTCAGATGCGATCATGAGTTTGCGACTGACGTGTGTCTTGTGTCTTGTTATATGAGTTATTGTTATATGATTTATTGTTATATGAGGTATTGTTATATGATTTATTGTTATATGATTTATAGTTATATGATTTATTGTTTTATGATTTATTGTTATATGAGTTATTGTTATATGATTTATTGTTATATGATTTATTGTTATATGATTTATTGATATATGATTTATTGTTATATGATTTATGAGTCCGCCAATGAAGAAGCTCCCACTAATCCAAACGTTCAGTTCAGGTGTTGTAAGTTCATCGATACATATGTATCACCATTAATTACCGTGTCCATTAACTCTAGTATACAGCTTTTATCTGTTGTATTTACACATGTCAATGTCTTCTGTACATTTAATGGAATAATACATATATTCCAAGAGAATGGTTTTCAATTCACCTTTCGTCCGACGTATGTTTAAACTATGTTGGCATTTCACTCTTCGCCGTTAATACTCTTCTAGTCCTTTAGTTTATTAACTGGAACCGACGTCAACCTGTCAAACACTAGGCTCGGAGACAAACTGACGATTCATATCATTCAATAACTCCTGCATTTAGTTGAAACTGTTTTCCTTTATTCCCTGCATTCCTCTCCCCGTGGCAGGCAGAGAGCGGTTTGATTGGAGATTCAGAAATTCTTTAATTCCTTTGTGCCTCGTATAGATTTGTTAAACTGAGTAAAAGCTCCAATATAAGTTTCAAAATGAACCTTTACGCGTAATCAGTTACCAATAAGTTGGCGAACTTAATTGATAAACATAAAGAAGTATTCTTCCAAGACATGTTGCAATCAGTACACTTCTAGTAAAAGCAAAATTCAAAAAATCTCATATTCGTAAAATACTCTCTTTGAAGAAATCGTGATATATTTTTGTTCTTACACGGTTTTTATCTAATAAATGTGTCCACCTGGAGGATTAAGTGTGTAATACCCGGTAATACCACTTGCTTTCCTCTGATTATTGTTTTTTACACAAAAAAGTGGGATGAAAGGTGAAAATCTGGAAATAATGGGCATAACATTAATCACTATGTTTGATACCCAACGTTTATGTTTTCAACAGAAAGTTCCTATTTTTAGATTAATACGGATTTAAAACGGCTCCCTAGCACCTACCTGAGGTTTCCTAATCATTCGGAATAGTACGCCCATGCTCCCCATTATAGTGCCTCGTTTTGTTTTAGAACACATAACATTAGAAGTATGTAATATACCGCTTCCTCGATAGCCTAGTGGTAGAGTGCTGGCTTCGAGTGCGGGAGGTCCCGTGTTCAATCCCAAGTCAAGGACCGCGTCATACCAAAGACGTTATAAAAATCGTACCAGTAGTACCCTTGTTTAGCACGCAACATTGAAAAGGGAAAATACTGGCGCTTTCTCAAGAATTAAGATAAGAAAATAATGTAATGGATAAGATCTGGTATAGAAATCCTTCGAAGTCGTAGGTCATTACCCGTTGTGGCGGGGATGAAAAAAACGAATGACCACGCAGAACCGACAAAAGTCGAACGCTAAAAAAAGAAGAAAAGAAGTATGTTTTGTTATGTTTTGACGATATTTAACGAGGCAGCTTATTTGACATTTTAAAGGTAAATCTTCCATAAGGCCTTCGATTTATTTTAGTTTGATTGTGAAATCACGCTCGAATCCGTTCCTGGAACCAACCAGTACTAAGCAACAAGGGTAACGTTTCTTGCTCAAGAAAACAACGGGAGGCTTTGATGGGGCTCTAGCCCACGACCTCCACATTACGAGTCAGACGTACAACCTACTGCGCCACGCCGCCCCTTATTATATGATTATTTAAAAGGTCTTATCAAATACATATACTAGTATTGTTTGAATCTATATCGTACTATTTATCGATTTGGTTAATCTACTAGTGTAGCTCTCAATTTAAACTGATGGCGACCGAACAAGGTTGGTTAAATAAAGCCTTGGTTATCTGCAAATACGACAAGTAAAACTCACCAAAACCTAACACAAAATGAAGAAACCGAGAAAACTTACCTAACACTTGATCAAAGACGTTTTTAAAATCCCAAACAATGACGTTTACTAAACTGGTTTGTAACAACCACACACGGAGCAAATTTAAGGCTTAATTGAATAATAAAACCGCCACTGTTTTATTGGAATTGCAATGCATCGGTCCTCAAAGGCGATAAGAGCGGCGATTAAAAACAACAAAGACAACTGGAAAGTTAATGGAAATAAATTGTTAAATAGAAACGCAGAACGTGTCTCGTTAAATAAAACAACATTGTCTCGTTAAATAAAACAACATTGTCTCGTTAAATAAAACAACATTGTCTCGTTAAATAAGACAACATTGTCTCGTTAAATAAAACAACATTGTCTCGTTAAACAAAACAACATTGTATCGTTAAATAAAACAACATTGTCTCGTTAAATAAAACAACATTGTCTCGTTAAATAAAACAACATATCTTGAACAGGCTCTTTCTCTGTCGGACAACGGTCTAGTAGTAGTACAGGTTAAGTTTTAAAGTGTTCTTTTGAATGTTTAGTTTATAGAACAAGGAGTTCGCAGTTCCGAGATAAACTGTATAAGAAGGGTGCCTTATTACTGTATCTGCTTGTGAATGTTGTATGACTAAACATTAAACGATGTCATGTTTGATATTCGTTTGGAAATGTCAGTGCTGGTGCTTTCGGGCGATGTATACCATTTGAAAATGAACTTTTAGTACTACCAACGTGTTTAAACTTTATTTATTTTACAACGATCTCGAAACAAGCTATAATACACTTTACATTAACCATGCTCGTTGGCACCGATGTTTGCGTTCGGTGGTCTTCGTGTGGGAGGAAACCGGAGTATCCGGAGGAAACCCACTTGTCCGACTTGGTGACCACATGACCCTCTCACATCTTCTAACCATCTCACGTGTTTAAACTATGTATTCTGTGAACTGTATATACATACGAGCGTATATATCAAAGACAATTATATTTTTTAAAGCATTCCCGTTAAGAACCTTTTTCTTGGCTAAGTACATAAACAGAACAAAACTCCGACTCAGATTTAAAAGGCGACGCATCCCTTCCTCACAATGTTTGCAAGACTATAAACACACGGCATGCACATACTTACTTATTTATCTTTTCTAAGTCTATTATACAACATATTAACACCTTCTCCGTCTACGACTTGACGTTTCACCTTTTCCCTTCTATCTTTAATACTTTATTCTTTAGAACACTTCAAGTTTACTACTTTTTGTTAAAATTTCAGACCAACTTGTTATGTCATTGCGTAATGTATATTTGTGTAATTTGTCATGTCACACGGGCCATCTGTCGTATTGAACTTGTATTTATAATAAACAAACATCATATCTAAAGAGAGCATGTGTATAGAATAATAAAGTCAAACTAAGACCTCTAATTGGCATGTATACATGTGTCTGTAGGAGGTTCTTCTTTTTACTTACTACGTGCTCATCGTCTTGAAAGTTTTGATTTGCCCACCCAAAAAAAAATATAACAATTGCGGTGGGTTTTCTCTGAAGAACTACTCGTGCTCCATGTACCCGACCAGGGGTACTATCGACATAAATAACAACACCCGATGTGAATATTATATAACATGAAAATTTAGATCTAGATGAGAGAAAATGACTGATGTGCTGTAGCATTCATCCGATGAGTGTGCACGTTTTTGCCAGAACGAACGGTTTTGTTCCTGACTTGTCGGAGTACAATCAACTTGTCCCACAAGACACCTGATATATTTAATTAACCGTATACATGCCTTGTCTTGTAAAAAAACTAAAACAGTTGCTAGTTACCTACGTTCATTTTTTAACTGATATGCTAAATTAAACGTTTGCATGCATGGTCTTGGAACACAAAGTTGCTAGGCACTCTGTAAAAGAACCTACGTTCTTTTTGAAGACAACTTTATGTCACCGATAATGCTATAAAAGAAAGGTCACCTGGGTATAGTTAAGCAGAGTGATTAGTTACCATGGCAACGACGTCTTCTTTATAGGTAACAGTGTAAGTCGAGAAACGTTCCTGTGACTAGTTGAGCTCTTTACGGTTACGTTAACGCAATACTAGACGAGAAATTACCTCATTAACCGCTCGTTGACTGATACGTCGGGATACATTTGAACAACATGGCGGCCACTAGCACCCAGCATAGAAAATGTGCATATTTGGTGGCTTAAGAAAGATTGAGATATGACACAACTTGAGGTATACTCTTCTTGTCAATTATAGAAGTTTTGGGTCTAACTGTGTGCTGTTTGTTTTCGACAAAGTGAAGTGTATTTCTTAACAAATGCCTGAAAGGTTGATTCCCGTCGCTTCATACCCATGGCTTTGTTTTGATGAATTTGTTTTTTTGTCTTTCTACTATTTTAAAGATACAGTCATGTTTACCGCCATCTGAAGTCATGTTTAGAAAATGAGTAAAGGTGTATTTAATTATCACTAACTGAGTAAATGTAACTATGTATAGGTTATAGTTTATTGAGTAATTTCTTCGAGAATAAGTAGCCTAATGGAACGTAGCGTAACCCAGCGACCGTGGTTACTTATTCCCGAAGAACTTACTTAATAAATTATAACCGACTTAGTGTTAGCCCCTTCCCAATCCCAATCCACCGATCCTTTTACGGAGAAAACGATGCAATTTTTAGGATAACACATGAACAAAACAGGCCTAATTATTTGCAGTGTCGTTGCATATGGCGTGGCTATATGCCCAAGAGTCGTTCTTCAGCAATAAGTAACTATATATGTTTTAAGATAAAGCACCCCTGATTGACCGACAATGTAGGGCAAACACTAAACCTGGTTACGGTTACATCGTTAAAGGACGCCGTCAAATCATCATCATCATCATCATCATCATCATCATCATCATCATCATCATCATCATCATCATCATCATCATCATCATC
>ENA-OREC01000396-OREC01000396.1-marine-metagenome-genome-assembly--contig:-NODE-396-length-16466-cov-13.685216_pt1 | contig 16466 bp, 11 predicted proteins | sample MGYA00248626_ERZ508543 | MGnify/ENA primary metagenome ERZ508543 (study PRJEB26211, sample SAMN05518279) | marine metagenome | isolation source: Puget Sound, Washington, USA | host: Bankia setacea...
GGGGGGGGGGGGGGGGGGGGACTACCATCAACAAATTTTGCTAATAAGTCCATTGTAAATTGTTTTTTCATTTCGATCTACAATATGATGTTGACGCTTGAGTCTTGATGACACAAAACTGCACATGATATTTGTATGCTTTATTTAAACGTTTATTTGTCTGCATACATATTTGATAAGACTGACACGTTCATTACGTCTCACAAGTGGCTTTAACACAAAAACATTAATTTTCAGCTTGGCTCTTGTAAGTAGTTTAGTCTAGTAATTGTCGTACCCTTCAATTGTTGTTCACATAAAAAACTTTTGTCGCGACTTTTGCATCCCTTGATAAAAGTTGGTCTTAGTCAATCATATCTTTTCTCTAGGCAAAAAAGTTTCAGTGAATTTGAAAGACAAACTTGATACATGTCCTTAGATTATGACATTTACCATGTGACATTAGAAGTGTTGGTGGTAGTAAAAGTACCTGAGTCGAACATATACGTAAACATTGAGCATTGAGCCGCGAAGTCACATGTAATTATAGACTCTACCTTAAAATAAGGCGGACAAGTGTTAAACCGTGTTAAAAGCACTGAATATTCACTAGCAACTACCGTTGTCTACACACATAACAGTACCCTATAACATTCCCTGTGGTTGCAATAGGCCAAATGTCCAGGCTAAATGCTTGCTGTTTACCTATAGGAGTATGGCGATGTTTTTGCTTCTCTGTTATTTACTATTAGTACTTAAATAAAAGATAAATACTGAAAGTAAACTAAAAAAATATTGTATTTCTCCAGGGCCAAATAACTTTATTATAAGAGATGTTTATCGAATATGTACCCTCCAAATTTGTCCTGTTTGCTTGATGGCGTGGAACAAGTAATTGCAATGTGTTGTCAGTTCTGACTCCATGATAGCAGTGTTTTGTTACCTCAGAGGTTATATGACTGCAACAACCTGTGAAGTATATGTTAAATCAGGTTTTCATTTGTATCCCAGTACAATAGGGTTATTGATATTTTGTTATGTAAACTTTAATTGTATTCAAATTGGATTTCTGTTGATAAAGATGAGAATGAAGTAACATGATGTGTTTAAGCATGTTTTTTTGGAAGCTGAGAATAAATATGATAGCTATCTTACAAGTTCTCTTCTCTATACACGCTTGGTTTAAAAACTAGCTCAATTAACCCAGGCACTCCTGAATTATGGCCCTTGAATTGTCCAAAATTATTTATGTCTTCCCCAAGTCACAAAGTTTTCATCTCATCCTCATGAAACTTTGACACAATGCTTAAAGCTGTAATATCTATCCCAAGATAGATAACCAGATAAATTGGTACTCCTGAATTACGGCCCTTGAAGTTTCCAAAAAATTACGAATTATTGTCTTACAAGGGAACCATCATGTTATGTTCGAATGATAAGAGAATGTTAATGAACAGCTCTAGAACTCAATGAGTTGGAAAATCTTTCCCCAAAAAATGTTGTTAACGATGGGCGTATCTTGTGTCAGTTTGGCACTCTTTGTTTTATATATAAACACTGAAAGATGTAGTGGATTTTAGTGTTGGTGAATTTCCACTCTGCCCCCATAGTGGTACACTCGATTGATTTATACTTACACAAACATTTAAAACATGTTGAATATCTTCACAAGTACCTGCCATACAGCTATATTGTTTAAAGTGTAAAGTTTGGCCATTATAAAAGACAACTGAAACTTTCTATAGTAAAGAAACTGACGGTTGAGTACAGCAATAACTGGAAAAGTGGTCTTAAAACTAGACTTGTTCTCTGGTCACCGATGCCCCTACAACTGGGAATTTGTCACAAAATCAAGGGCAAGAAGTTGTTCACACAAGATTTTCCAATATATGTATATTTAGTAAAAAACCTATCAGGGGCCATAATCCTGCAACAACTGATGCTTTTAGCATAACTACACATTTATTTTACCATCTGTTAGTTTGGTCATAATCCCTTTATTAGTGTACGAGGAGCTGCGCACACAAGAGTTTGCACTATAATGAATATATAGTAAAAACCAATCACAGGCCATAATCAAGTAAAAACTGACACAATTTGCTTCTTGCACAACTACACATTAAGGTCTACCATCTGTAAAAGTTTGGTCATAATCCCATTATATTGTTGAGGGGCATATTATAAAACCACTTTCTTTATAGTGTCTGGCATTTGGACTGTCTTGAAAGTGGGCTTAGTTGTTGAACTTAATTGTACAGTAAGCCCAAGTTGAATATGCTAAATTTTGAAAAAAGAAATAAAACAACAGTCTTAAAACATAATCATATTTCCTTTTTTCACCACAATGTAAAAGCTAAGGAATACAAAAACGCTCATTATTTAACAAAAGCAACAAATACGAAAAGGAAATAGCCTTCACAGACTGAAGGGAAATTCTGAAAATTTAGGGTTAACAAAACACAATACAATTTTATAATACATGTGTATACACTTGTTTTACATGAAATTAGTATTACGAATCTTATAAAAGTGACTTTTTAAGTCATACTAGTAATGTGTATGTAGATAAAAATACAAAGAGTTCACTTCTGTTCCAACCATCCAATTGGAATGAATTGAATACAATATATATATCAACGTAGCTACACTTCCAGATGTTTTTCATTGATTCTCATTCCTATTATATAAACAAGACAAAGCTTAGAATGTTAAAAATATAATGGATTAGGAAGACAATGCATAAAATGAGACATTGTACATTATAAACATCACAGTTTCAAGATCGTGTGTATCTTTTAAACCAAACTATAGCTGAACAACCGGGTTTTCATGGCACACATTCCTTGTCATTGGCAACAAACTTTCAAATAGCCATCTGTCATGATCTCATATCAGCTGTCTGCAGTTTTAACACAGTGCTTGGGTGCATATCCATAACTTAGTTTGTCTTTTATTTATTTCCAATTTGAAACTCTTTGTTATGAAGGTTTGCCGCTTTTTGGTCCCATTTCATCAGCAGTTCCTAACACTTTTCTGTCTACTTCCCATAGATCAATGTCCTTCTTTTTAACAGCTTCCTAAAATTGAAACAAGAACAAAGTTTTTCACAAGTGTGGTGCTGTTGCAAAAAATAAACTGCAGCATTGAAAAAACTAGCTATACACTGTGACTCCATTATAACGCGGTCCTATATAACGCGGTCTCCGCGTGGCTCCAAAACATTTTTCCAGTATACTGTGTATGAAAATGTCAGCAGACGATCGCGGTATCCACAATGCAAGCTGTGAAAATCGTACTCCCTGTGTATTTCTTTGCCAAGCTTGACACCGAAGCAGTGTCAACGGGTCACTCGATATACAATGCTTACGTAATCGGCGATCATGTGTAATTGAAAGACGAATGAGCAACTTTTGTTTACAGAATAAAACCACTGCAGCACTTGGAAAACATGATAATGATGTTTACAATGCAGATGATGTCTTAAAACTTTGCATTAGGACAAAAAGAAAACACAAGCTTTAAATTAGATATGCGCATTATATTTCATATTAATGATATTTTAAACGATTCATTGCAGAAGTTTTTAATGCACGTTTATGAAAATTCTGACAACGCGTGTACCTAACTACACCCAGATCTACTTCCCTTACAGTACAGTAACTTCTGCTTGTCAAGGGAGTCTGCTAGCTTGTTCTCGTACCATTTCTATCTTTAGAACGCTAACATACATGCAGATGCATTTTCGTCACCAAATCAAACCATTTTGCATAGGTAATAAATACAGTAAATCAATTGCAATTAAATTATTCTACCAACATACACCTATTGATACCGCGATTTATGAAAAGATTGTGTGTTATAACCATAAAACTAAATACACTGACTGATGACCCATACCAAATGATGGTGGGTGGGGCATTTGTTTACGTATGTGAAAACCTGTGAAAGAGGTTGTGATAAAGATTTTGAAAAACAGTCGCGTGTATGTAACGTAGTCCGTTATAACGTGATTTTTTCCCGTTGACCCCGACAACCTCGTTATAATGGAGTCGCAGTGTATATGTAACAGGTGAAAAATTGTGGTTCGACCGAGTTGTGGCTCGACCGGAGCTCGAACCCAGGGCCTTTCGCTAACCGTGCGAATACTCTACCACCGAGCTACAGAGCCATCCGGTCATATCACCAACCTCCAATCCTCCACCTGAAACCTTACCTCGGTTACACACATAATATCATATGTCTTGGAGATGTTATGAATTCAATAAACTTTTGTTACCTGGTAATTTAAAACTAGTTGTTACTAATGATTAAAAAAAACACTAATGATAGTAAAGTTTTGCTGTTAAGACTGTCCCTACTAAGACCGGCCAGCTATTAAGATAATTGATTTTCAGTCTCAACCTATTTTCAAGGTAAACAGATATCGCAATTAAAACTAAAGGTCACATTTTGTATGTCCTGTATAATTAGCAGAATACTACTGTCTATGCTTTTTCAAAAGTTGGTGTTATAATCGAACCATTAGTTAAAATAAAACGGTGGCAAACAAAGTCTGTTTTTCAGTTGTTAGAATGTTTGGCTTACACATCCATACTACTGAAACTCAACTGAGGAGATTCGTATGACATTGATACATTTAGAAAATAAAATGTTCCATAGGTCTGAACAATTCACTATCTATTGATATAGAAAATATTGATTTATGAGTATGCTGTCTATAATCTGTCAAAATACAATTCACTCACTAGACCTATAATAATAAGATCTGATGAAATAATTATTTACCTTGACACATTCTTGATATTTCTTGAATAAACCGGGACAAGGCTCATTTCTGTCTCCGTTCAGAAACTTGTTTGCAAACCAATCGTTAAAACAATCATCATATGCCCGTTTCAGTTGCTGACACTCTGGTCCAACACTGTTCATGCTTACAACTCTACCGTACTCAAACCTCAATGACAACAACAACGTGCTAGTTTGACACCCGGAAGTGCCCAACAACACCTGTCAACGGAAACTCGGTAGCAGAAAGTAGTGCGCAAATTTGAGGCAAAATATTGTGAACTACTGAAAAACAATAATGCACAACATTATTTATACTATAAAACGCAGATAACTTAATTCATGTATATGTTTAAAGTTTGATTGTTAGGCTAATTCAGATTAAAGTTGTTGAAAATTGTCTATATGAAGTTCCGGTTGAAAGTGAAAGTAGAAAAAGTGTAAACACGATGTCGAAAGAACGGTCGTCAGTCGTTGTTGCTAATCAGAATAGAAAAGTCTTCACATGTGATTTTCTTTTACTCATCACGTATTTTAATAACTTGCTAAGCACTAGAGACGCCGTTGACGTGTTGGTTATAACGTTTTGAATGATTACCTTAATTCATGGAATGTCTGTGCAGCCGTTTTCTCAATTCGTCCCCAAGGCATTTCGCACCATTTAAACATATTGACTAAATATTATTTTATATAGTAGGCTTACACATTTTTATTTAGAATTTCAGAAAACGTTCGATATAATGAATATGTGATCATGTTATGTGAGTAAGGAATTATTTATTTATTCTGTTTTTGTTGTTTTGCAGCACGAAGAACTGTGCAGCAGATTCCTGATGAACTCATAAACAATGCTCAATTACAACAAGCCATAAAGCAGGTCTGAATAACTCTTCAATTCTATTGTGAGGATTTGTCCACCACTATCAGGGCTAACATACTGTGGAAATTGATCAGTGTTGTTTAACTGATCTCAACAATGTTCCCCCATTTTAGTAAAAAAATACACAGTCTGAAAAGAAGTGACAACATTAAACAAAATGTTTATGTTGTTTTCTATTAGATACACAACTTGATTTAAAACTCACAACTTAACTTAATCCACTAGGTAATTAAATAGGGGTGAATGTCAGTTTTATTAGTACATGTATAACTCTATAAAATGAAAACAACGCAACCAACAGCTTTAACATTTTATCTATCTTCCAATAATGTCAAACCCCTGCTGGGGACCTAGACAATGTGTTAATCAGAGTAACACATATATTACAGCCAAACTGATCCTGAATAAGTAATTAGATACATATATTGTACTGTTAATTTGTACATGAAACAATAGACTTTGCTGTGGAAAAAATGTAATACCATGTTGCCTATTTCATTTTTACTCCAGCTCCCAGACAACTACAACTTTGAGATTCCTAAAACGATATGGAGAATTCAACAAGCAAAAGCAAAACGAGGTAAATTTAAAGTTTTAAACTTTACATATAAGTAAAAACAACTTGTACAAATCATTCTTGTTGGCTCAAATTTTCACGTTTATGTGTACTTTATTTAGAGGAAAATAGGAGTACCCAGAGCAAAGTCCGAAAATATACACTCACCCAAAATGAAAACGTTACCCTTTTATAATGGGATATATGCATGAGATAAAACACTAGTGCCTCACAATACAGAAAGTGGAATTCAATCATTTGTAACTGTTAAACTTCATCAGTTGGGCAGTAAGTATATAAAGTTAAACATTCTTCACAGGATCTTTTGGATTTAAGGTTATGAATTCACCTATATATTCAATACAAAGGGAGGTAAGTATTTAAAGAATGTGAATCTTAAGTCTTAATGCTAGCTTTTGCATTGGATTTTTTTGTCTTGACATATGTTTCTCTCAAAAGACAGCAGAAAGAATATTAATTTTGGTCTTTACAATTAATTGATTTCCTTTGTATATTTGTCGTTATCAACACATACATGTACGTAAATATTTCTTGAATCTTTTCACCAAGAAAGTGAATAATTGTATAATCAATATTGTAACTGTTAATCAAATACAGCAAGTAAATAACAACATGGAACTGTCTTCGTGGTTTTTTAAAGTTGGTATTTGTTACAATTGTCAGGGTTTCTGATGTGTGTTATACCATTGTTGAAAAGAAGGCTCCAAGACATGTATATTTCTGAATGGAGAAGTGGTGTTTTACAGTTTAGATATGTTCGTCACTCACACTTAACAGAGAAGTAAAATGCACCTTTGACAGATCAATTACCTTCAAGTATTAGAAAACAGAAAGTTTAGAAATGTAATAGCTTAATTGAGACTGTCATCACACAAACTTTTAATTGAGACTGGGTGTTAGAGTTAAACCCATATTACCCGTAAAACAAACAACTCAACAACAACTTTACTTTAAATCTAATTTTGAAACGACATAATGAATACTGTGGCAATGTGTGTCAAGACACCTTATGAATGAATTTTATAATGTTTAAATTAAAAAGTATTTTCTTTTCTTGAACATTAAGTTAAACTGTGAGTTATTTTTTTGTTTTATGCAAAAGTATTTCACATTCTCACTACTATAAAACTGTTGTAAATTTAATCTTATCGAAATTGAAATTGTTAAATTATATATATGTACTTTATTATCAATGCATTTTTGTAACTGTGTAATTGTGAAAAACTGTATATACTTAAACAAACAAACAAGTCTGATCTGTTCAGTATCAAACCTTGGTCACTGCAGTGCATTAATGCATTACCACTGCACCAGTTGGGCTGCTTGACAAGATGTACTGTAATGTTGATATGAAATAATTTTTATGCTGAGCATTCAATATTATTCTTCAACTGATAAAAGTTCAATGGAGTTTATATCATCGTGCTAACATGTAAGTTAACTTCTATGAACAAAAACAGTCATGTGCATAACAACATTATCTTTTCAATCTCGCATCTCAACCGTAAACTACATAGAAACTAGAAACAAGTTTACACCTTTGAGCTAAACTCTCTTTACATTACTTCATTGTTCTGTTACAGTGGCTCTACAATTTCCAGAGGGATTGTTATTGTATGCATGTACCATATCTGATATCATTGAAGAGTAAGTAGTGCCGTATTGCTAACACATTGATGTCGTTGTTTCAACTCTTAACTAATTCTAGTTTCTTTAAAGTACTAATCCTAATATTTTGATTTATAGAAGTAAATGCAACATGTGGTGATGACTTAGCCAGCATCCCAGCCTTTATTTATAACTTTAACATACTGGCACAATAAAACAAAAAATAAAAATAAAAACAAGTATTCCTTATATTCAATGAATCAAACTGACCTTTGACATTGAGATACTCAGATAAAAAATAATTGAGATTTGATTCTACTTTATTGAAACAAAAAAATAAATTTTAAGAAAAAAAGTTTTGCTTACATTTAATTTAGCATTTATAAACTTAGGTAAAAAGGTGAGCAGATGTACTAACAGCAGTGACTTGTTTCAGGTTTACAGAAGCAGACACATTGATAATGGGAGATGTGACTTATGGTGCATGTTGTGTGGATGACTACTCTGCAAGGGCACTGGGGGCTGATATAATGATTCACTATGGTCACAGCTGTCTGGGTAGGTAGAGTAAACAAAACAACACACCAACACCAAAGTACCGTTCTAATAAAGCACTTAAGCAAAGCTTTATTTTACACATGCATTTAAGGCTTGAATAAAATATAACCCTTTAAATTAAATCCAACAGAACTTCATTTCCAGATATTTCTTTCATATTGAACTGAAAGCTGGTTTTACATTTTTGGAAGGAAACAACAGTTACTGCTCCAGTGTTAGTAAGATAAAAAATGATTACATAGTTTTAAATTTTGCATAAGTAAAACATTAACCAGGAACTGACAGCTTGAGTCTATCACATTAACAGCAGATCTTCACTGTTTGATTGTCATCGAAAATCATGTCTGTTAAATTGTTGGTCATGTTATAATAGTTTTCAAGCGCTATCCTAGTACATATGGTTTAATGCAAGGTAGTTTTACCTCAAAACAGACCTATTTCATGTGTCGGCCATCTTGGATTGAAAACAAGGCTCATAACGCAAACACACACATGGCTGTGTATCACTGCTGCGTACACAACTGTTCACATGATTAGCGATATCTCAAGTCTTTGTGATTTTACAACATTTCAGGCGATCCTAACAGAAAGAACATATGACTGGTTAAAATAAAACGAGATGAAAGACCACTTTGTATGGTTATGGCGCCTTTTTTGAGAATTTTCAATAGACATAGAGCATTTTTCGGATAGGCATAGTTATTCGGACGAATGTTCTTTTTCGCCATGATTTGATCATAATTATTTAATATTAACTACAGTTGAATAAAGGTTTCTGTCATTTAAACATGTTAAATCGCACACAGATTTCTGCTCAGTCCATTTCAAACAACATCTGAATTCATGACTTCATAAAGACCCTTACATAAATGAAATTTAAAAAATGAATAAATGCCACAGATACAAAAAAACGGTTCATTCAGTGTTTTATTTGTTTAAAAAAATATGTGTGTGTATATTATAATTATTTAAGGATTACTTACATTTATTGAGACCTAAGTGCCAGTGGTTTACACAGATCTTTGTTGACAGTCGCCTTTTTTGCTAATTAGATAAACCAATGACCGACTATCTTTGCGTTATCAGCCTCGTTTTGGAATATCTCAAAACAAGACGTGAATAAGGTTATTAGAATTACAAGCTTGAAGTCCTAACCCAAATGTGCAGAGATATCACTAACCATATTTATAATGATGTAGATTTATGCTACAAACCTATTTTCCTATGAAGCTGATAAGTTTGTTGAATCAGAGTTATACACCATTGTCATAATGAGTTTGTTGAGTTGTTTAATTTCAATTTCATATCAATTTTGTGAACATTTCTTTTCAACCAGTACCTGTGGACAGAACAGAGGGTATACAGATGTTGTACGTGTTTGTAGACATCAAAATCGACACAGTTCATTTCATGGAGACTGTGAAATATAATTTTGAGCATGGTAAACATCTGGCCTTAGTAAGCACCATACAGTTTGTTACAGCACTACAGGTGAGTGAATATGTCTGAAAGGTTTAACTCCTTCCTTGCATTAACTTCTGTCTACATATACCATCTTCTTTATAGTTCTTCCATCTTGCCAATTAAAGGTTTAGCTGTATATTTGACACTGTCTTCTTTTAGCCATTTGATCAGTGTTAAAGCACTCCAACATAAAAATATTCTCTAGCAGTGCACTATAGATAAAACAATCATTTGAATACATGTAGTTCAAGTACCTACACTAAATTTCTTTTTTTTCAGTCAGTTAGTCAGGTTCTAAAAGAAGAGTACAAGATCCAGTTACCACAAAGTAAGCCGTTGTCACCTGGAGAGATACTGGGCTGTACATCACCTAAACTGGACGGAGCTGATGCCATCATGTAAGACTCAAAGGCTTGGTTTCAAACTATTCCAAAATAAAGTTCCCCTGGGTGCCATATCATAAGAGGGGAGGGGGGTTAGGGTGTATTCATAGATTTGACTATTTCTTAACAATGCTGTTCACTTGTAACTTTTGAGTTTATAATCAGAGATATCACAACCAAAAAGGTGTGTTCTAAATTAGGATTTACCAGAGCTTTGTAATAAGCAGTTCCACTGTATGGTAACTTCATATCACAATAATGCAATGCTTTTGTTTTTAGATACCTTGGAGATGGGCGATTTCATTTAGAATCTATAATGATACACAATCCAGATATACCTGCTTATAGGTAAGTGTGATACATGTATAACATGACTTTTAAACAAAACTTATTTTGCCCAAATTTTGAACCTACAACTCAAAACTTGGCAGGGAGTCTGGAAATGACAAGGAGACGATTAAAGACATCAGGTCAAGGTGACCGTTAACATAAAAAGCTTGTTTGATTGATAACTGGAGAATGTTTGGATATACAGTCCTATACTTTGCAGCGAGATTAGTCATGACCAGTAGATGAACTATTGATATTGAGATCATGGTGAAGATCACAGTGACCTTTAACTCGAAAGGTTTGTCATTACCTTAAATTACCTCACAGATGTTTACTGTGAAATAACTAGTCAGCTGTCATTGCCGGTCATGCATCTTTTATTCAATCTTCCATGTATTTCATTTTGCTCAGGGGGGCATAACTGTTTGCCAAACATCTCTTGTTTCTAATGAGGTGACACATACCATTTTCCAGTATACCATTTTGAACTTAATTGATTAACATGAGCAAGTGACTTGTGTACTGTTTAGTTAAACATACATGTATACCATACATTAGAATAGGGAAATGGTTCTTCGTAACTTGAAGATCCTGATAATTTCAATGAGCTGTTTGAGATAGAAAAGGAATAGTCTTAACTAATAGAGGTCAGGAGAGTATCTATATAAATCCTGGACTTTCGATACAATCCTTAGTTATTTATATATGTGTTATAGTTGTATATGTAAATATTTCCGAATAAAAATATGTTTAAACCAATAGAGGTCTTGAATTTGAGTGGTCCTCTCAACAGAACTTTTAGTCTCTCCAATGTTTGTGTAATTTCACATTTTAATGGCCTTTCATGGACCCTTACTTTCTACATTTCAGATACGATCCTTATAGTAAAATTTTCTCCAGGGAATACTATGATACTGAGAAAATGCATGAAAACCGTAAAAAAGCCATAGCCAAGGCATCTTCAGCTAAACATGTAGGTATTATCCTTGGCACACTTGGTAGACAGGGGAATCCAAACATACTACAGGTAAATATCCTCATCTCTACATGTGGAGACAGTCATTCAACTTTATAGATTATGTTTAGAGCATGTGCTGCTTAAATCACCAATAGTTATGTTTTCTAGATTAATGAGCATATCTTGCTAGAACCTAAATGTTCAATGTCAGACTGATTGTTATCCTGATTCTATGTGATTGTGCGACCATTGGACAACTGAAGTACTGTCAAATAGTATTGAACCAAACACGAAAACAACATCCTGAAGTTTTGTGAATGAGTAGTCTTGTGCGTAAGCTTAGTTAACAATACAAAGGGGTTTAAGTATCATGTAGCTTAAATCCACCAAATACCATTTACAATGTACATACAATAATATACTTACTTTCAACATGGGCGCCATTTCTTCACTTTTTAGCATTTACAGAACAAAGTAACAGAGAGTGGGCGGACTTTTATAACAGTTCTATTGTCTGAAATCTTCCCTGAAAAACTAGCATTGTTTGAAGATGTGGATGCGTATGTATCAAACTTTGGTTTTATTTATATAATTTTTTTATTTATTGTATAACTACATTGTATATTGATTTTCTGTATAAAATTGCCTTCCTTTATAGTAATGTCACCCTCGTTAACTCAACAGGGTCGTGTTTCTAATTTCGGGTCTGGAAGAGTACAACGATAGTAGAATGTCAATAAATATACAAGCATAGGTGTCAACCATATAGCTGTTTTAATGAACTGAAGTGCGCATGCTCAGCCAGGTAGTGCGGGAAACTCAAAACAAGTGAGGTTCGGCGTGTAAATGAAATGAGGTGCGGCATGCGTTATAAGATAATGAAATGAAAACGAAGGGATGCCATGAACTATATGATATGATGATAAAACATGTATAACAAATAAAGCATAAACTACCCTGTGACAGTAATGTTGTAGGTGTAACATTATGTACGTGTATGTGTCCTATACAAAGCATGTCCTCTCTTTTAGGTTCACTTAACATCCTCAAATTCCTTCATTTTAGTACATGCTCTCAATTTTGCAGCATTGAACATTAACTTCGTTCATGAGCTAACCCTGTAGTACGTTGTGCAAACCAATTGAGTTAAACAGCAAGTCAGGTTTAATAGTGTACAAACAATGAAATGAGAGGACCAAGTGTTCTTAATAGTGGGCAGGCCTCAATATGGAATGGTTAATAGCCAAGGTTTACTTTTATATCCGTGACATACTGCACATGTGTGATCTCTAAATAATCTCTATCATGTGTTCACAGATGGATACAGATTGCTTGTCCAAGACTATCTATAGACTGGGGAGTGGCATTTGAGAAACCTTTATTGTCACCATATGAGGTAATGTTTGATGCATAATTGGCTTTTAATTGGCTTTTGTTTCTTAGACTGCATAAACCGATATTTATGATTTAAAAACCCAACCCTTGAAAGTTTCTATTGAATAATGATGTTGAAGTTTTGTATAGCCATGGTATACTGGATAACGTGTATGTCATGAAGCAGGTTGAAGTAAATCATTTATAGTATGTTAATAGCTTACATAACTCTTCTTATTTTGACAGATGAATGTTGCCTTTAATTCTGTTGAGTGGCAGAGTGTATACCCAATGGACTTCTATGCCAATGAAAGCCTCGGACCATGGACCAATAATAATCAAGTGTATAGACCTGCTAGACAAAAACGAACGAAACCAGTAAAAATTGAACAAGTGGAAAGTGAATGCAAGGGTGGCGTGTGTGGTAATGATTCTGGTTGTTGTGTTTCTAAAAGTGAAAACTCTACCTCATGATGTTTATACAATTGATCCACTGTCATTTTGAGAGGTGAATGCAAAAAGGGTTCTTATCTTCTTCTTTATAAGTCCTCTATAGGTTTTACTGAAGGGAACTGCAATATTTCAAAAAGTATACAAGCTAGGTTGATAAAACTTAGTATTTCATAGAGGGCAATGTGAAGATTATGTGTGCCATTCTTTTTTACTTTTGTAGGACAATGAGTAGTTGCTATGGTAACACAATAATGAAGATACCACACTTAAACTGGACCATGGCAGAACTTGATATATATATATGTTCACAAAACTTGGTATGTGGATAGAGGGCAATAAAGATATTATTATAAATAAAGTGTGTATGTGTGTGTGTGTGGGGGGGGGGGCATATTTTAAATAAGCAAAAGTACAAGATGGAATAACTCGGACACAGCTATATTTTTGCAAGGCGCAAATTTTCACGTTGCCCTCACACCCTCTGGCATATGCCTTGTTTTCCTGTTTAATCGGAAGTTTGTAGAGTACTTTATGTTCTCCCTCCCTATTCCATTTGAAGTTTACACATCAATTATTATTTTAATAAATACCATTTTCACTCGCAAGGCTTAAAACTGGTATGGGACTATTGTATTACTAGCAGTTATCAGTGACTTGTTTAATAGCACTTAGGACCCGTCGCATTCACCCATCACCAACCTTATAGCATTTTTGATATTCACTCCTTTTACATACAATATCAATAAACAGTTTGTCAATGTTGGTGATGTTTATAAACTAATACAGACTTTATTAAACAAGTTCTTACAATAAGGGTCAACATACTAGCTAAGGTTATTTGATATTGGACTTATTTTTGTTTCATGAAAAAATAAAAGTATGGGTACAAATATTTCAGAGACTTCTCTATTTTATTCTTTCATATGACGTCCCGGTAATGAAAGGTCGTAAGTGGTATAGTTTAAAGAAGGAGTTACGACCTTTCATTACCGGCACGTCGCATAGTAATATCACAGTCAATACTAATGTAAAAAATCTACATATATATATATACTACACAATTATTTACATTTGATAAGGCTGACCTATTGTAACAATGTAAACAGTACATCAAACTCTATAAGACTGCACAAGTTGAACTGTTATGACAAGTAGCAAATGCTGTGTACATGGCATGTATTTCTTCAAATATTCTTTACAATAACTTTGTAATGCAAGTTTAATCTTCATGGTGATTAAATACTTACTAAATAAACACTTTTATCTAGCATTTACATTAAAATGTTACAAGTATCAGATATCTTGAAAACAAATCAATTGTTGAGGTGTATGTGTACACACAGCAAAGAACCCCAGCAAATGTTGGATGAAAGCCACATTTTAGAAGCACTTCTATCCACGTATCAGATACTAGTCATCTTAAACATGTTATACTATATTCTTTGTGGTGCAAATGACAATTATCAAAACTTTACCATTTGTATGGATTATTAACTACCTAGCCAGTATGCTTTACTGTGCTTAGTACACTTTCTAGCATCTCTTCAAGTTCTTGTGCAGGCAGATAAGCATTCACTGTAAACATTGACCAACAGCTTCAACAAGACATTTGGACGGAATGATTCTCAGATCTCGTATATATAACATTAGATGTGTTTAATCTTCAGTTGTCCGAGAGGAAGCTTTGAGTAAATCTTTGGTTGCATTTTCACGGGCATGTAACATGCGTTGTCTCGCTTTCTTGAAGGCATCTGTAGAAAAGACAAGAACATATGTATGCACCTTTCACACTTAAAAAAGCTTACTTGGACTAATAAAAATGGTCAGCTGTGAAAGCAACTATTCTTGGTCCCAAAAAGCTATGTTTAATCTTAATTCATTAAATCTAACTTTCTAGTCAGTCTCAATGGTGGTCTTTTTTCCAGAACTTCACTGTACTATAATAGCATACACTTTAATCCCAAAGTATAAACAAGTGTAATGCTATCCTTCATTTTAAAATAGTTTTATGAAACATTTACTTGTCAAATAAACAAGTACTCACCTAACACATTACTTATATTCTGCTGCACTGCATTTATCCTGAAAAACAAGTTGGCAATTAATAGCTAGTTTTTCATAGGTGTCCAGCTAGTTTTTCAAAGGTGTCCAAAGTCTTTTTGTTCCAAGCATGTGTAACAGTGGTCTAAGAAAATGTTAAAATATGTTGTTATCACATAACTAACCTTGTTTTCGACGTGATATAACCATAACGAATATCTTTATATCACACCAGTCTAATATAACCATAGCCGCGGCATGAATGAAACTTGTGTGAAGCATATTCATATTCTACACATCTCGCTTAAATAACATTCTCTAAACTCGTTTCATAAGTTTATATTAAATGATATCGTGCTGTCTCCTATATGTAGATGTCGTCTTTGTACTAAATATAAAATAGTTAATTATCCATCACTTATTTCATCTCATATAAACCTACATTAACATTAGACTAGGCTGTATTTGATATGGGGGTGGGGGTGAAAAAATGGCAAGATTGTGTTCCAAGTGGAAACTCAACTGTGTTATTCCTATTTTTCATTCATGAAATGAACTGTATTTACTCTAAATATTCAGTCACTAAGAATGTTGACTAATCTAATTTTGGACACCCATATACAATCTTACAAAAACACACTGCTTAAAAGTCCAAAATCATCACAGTGATACCTACATTCTGTAAAGTACTTGAAATAGAGAAAACACTTACCCTAAAGCCTCTAACAAAGAACTTAATGACTGTTTGCTGACTTTCTTGTCTCGGAAGGCCCTGTAAATAGATGAACATGACAATGTTAACCATTTTTCAGGCTATATATTACGTTAATTAAACAGTTGCAATGTTTTTTATTCATTGTAAGTACATGTATAAAGATATTCAAACTACTGACTAGTACATAATCTACAAAATATTCAACTTAAGATTTAGATGAAATCATGCCATTGAGACAGGCATGTGAATGTCAAGGTAAAAATAGTGCATATCACTGAAAGACTCATGCTAATGAAGAGAACATGGCTGGTGTTAACTTAATGGAACAGTCTGAACCTAATGCTAATGAAGAGAACATGGCT
>ENA-OREC01000397-OREC01000397.1-marine-metagenome-genome-assembly--contig:-NODE-397-length-16462-cov-15.253525_pt1 | contig 16462 bp, 12 predicted proteins | sample MGYA00248626_ERZ508543 | MGnify/ENA primary metagenome ERZ508543 (study PRJEB26211, sample SAMN05518279) | marine metagenome | isolation source: Puget Sound, Washington, USA | host: Bankia setacea...
AAGTGTGTTGTTGCACAGAATAGTGTAGTACTAAACTAATAAAGAAGTGTGTTGTTGCACAGAATAGTGTAGTACTAGACTAATAAAGAAGTGTGTTGTTGTACAAAATAGTGTAGTACTAAACTAATAAAGAAGTGTGTTGTTGCACAGAAAAGTGTAGTACTAGACTAATAAAGAAGTGTGTTGTTGCACAGAAAAGTGTAGAACTAAACTAATAAAGAAGTGTGTTGTTGCACAGAATAGTGTAGTACTAAACTAATAAAGAAGTGTGTTGTTGCACAGAATAGTGTAGTACTAAACTAATAAAGAAGTGTGTTGTTGTACAGAATAGTGTAGAACTAAACTAATAAAGAAGTGTGTTGTTGCACAGAAAAGTGTAGTACTAGACTAATAAAGAAGTGTGTTGTTGCACAGAAAAGTGTAGTACTAAACTAATAAAGAAGTGTGTTGTTGCACAGAATAGTGGAGAACTAAACTAATAAAGAAGTTAAACTAATAAAGAAGTGTGTTGTTGCACAGAATAGTGGAGAACTAAACTAATCTTGCCTAAAAGTGATTAAACGACAACTGCAGTATCCTACAAGCAGTGAACACTAAAGAATCTGCAGCAAAGGTTTTTACTTCAAAAGAAAAAAAAGAAAAATATTGATAAGTTTACAGTATCAATTGAACAAACATTGTATTTTAGTGCATGAAACCATGTTAAATGGAATGCTCTGGAGATGTGAAAGTTAATTAAAAGTATTGATTGACTCTTCATCTACTGACTTGGAACCAGACTGAACTATACTGAACTACAAAGCATTCAGTGAGACATTTCAATATTTTATAACTCTTAGACAATAAATGAATATTGACAAGCATGTCTTTTCATGTCCATTACTTTACCTTAATGCAAAACATCAAACTTAGCAATTAAAGCTGTGTGGACAGTGAACTACATAGAGGTGTGAGAGTGATAGTGATAGAATTACTACTTAATAAAGAAGCAGATAGAACCCTTTCACAATCACAGCTTTACAATTGCTTCATCTCTTACAATAAAATAGCAACATGGTTTCTAACCTTTACAACATTGGTTCCATCTGAAGCTGACACAAAGTAAAACGGCATCCGATGTTTCTTGGCAAATCCAAAACCTTTCTTTGTTACATTGTAATCAACTGAAGCAACAAAAACAGAATAGTTGAGAAAGTGAGAGATTAAATTAATAATCTGTTCTATCTTCAAGACTGAAGCTTATCTAATCTTAAATATAAATATTATTCATAGATGTTGGTAAAGGTAACTAAATTGGCCCCACTAGTTTCAGAACTTATAAAATATACTAGTTTTTTTACAACACTAGTCTCGCTTAATTAGTTTGATTTGTTATCGACGCGGCAACAAAATTTGGAACAGTAATACACTGTTTATAGGTTGAAAATTTAAAAGAACGAACTGCTGAGTCAAGTCCCTTTAACAGAAAATAAGAACACGTGCAGTAGAGCAGGGTTAACATTGCAGTAAAGTTATTTTGATATTTGCGATGATAAATAAGTTTTTATAGGCTCAAATTGTTTTCAAGGCTTCGATTATCAACTATATTTGGGACTATAAAAAACCCATGTGTTCCATGGCAAATGTTAAAATTACAAGACAGTTAACCCTCTATTGAAGGTCAGTTGTACCACTTACAAGTAACAACTTACCATCTATTTTATTGGCACAAACTAAACATGGGATTTCTGGTCTGTATTCACGTAATTCCTTGAGCCACAGGGGTAAATTTTTATATGTAACTTTACGAGTTGAATCAAATACCTGAAATAGAAAAGCACAAAGTCAGTAAAATCCGATGGTACATGAATGAAAATACTTAATCAAAGTACAATATACACTCTTAAATCAAATATAAGTGAAAATAAATTCCTTCATATGTTGTTTTTTTCACCATTCTAATTTAGGCTTTCAATGTGCTGTTGATTTATGCACTTAACATCAAAAGTGGTATGTGAGTTATGAAATGCCCACTTTATTGTTTTAAAGTCGGTACCTTTAAAAGAACACATTTAAAAGTTGGTTCCTTTAAAAGAACACATTTTAAAGTTGGTACCTTTAAAAGAACACATTTAAAAGTTGGTACCTTTAAAAGAACACATACTCAATTTCCTGATATTTATTGAACGCAATATTAGATTATATATTTACCAGTATACATGCATGTGCTTGGTGGTAGTATGAAGGATGCATGTTGTTAAATCTTTCCTGACCAGCAGTATCCCAGAAATCTAAAACAGCACATCATGGTTAACATTTATAAAGTACACACATATCCATACATACTCAGTTTCAAAAAAAAAAGTAATTAGGTGACCAACATGATTTCATGAGAGAAAATTCTAATAACTTTATAATCTCTTCAAACAGTGAGTTTAATATACTTTAGTTTCTCAAACATTGCTGTGTACTATTCTACATACAAATTTCACTTGAAACAAATTAAATCATCTAAGAATTGTTTCAGTCAGACAGAGAATCAGGTGTGGATATACAGACATGATTTAATACTTACCAACTAGTACATTACTGTCATTTACTTTTGTTTTGTAGTTGAATAACGTGAGAGCAAATGTAGATAATTGTTGTGGCTTACTGAGACATGGTTAAGGAACTAATGTGGTAAAGTACAATTTACATTTTATCCAAAAGTATCTGCCTTATGTCTTGTGAGTGAACTTAGAGAGCTACAAAACTATACAGAACTAAAATGTTAATGCAGGCAAATATAGCTGTTAATAAGAACTAAATTATCACCCTAAACATGTCGAGAACATTGCTCTTGAGTGATGGAGCTTTACACTTAGCCTAGGAATAAAGTAAAACACAGTTAAAGGATACTATCCATCCATAAGGAATCTTTCCACCAACCTGAAAGAAGAGTTGAATAAGAATCATGAGCTATATTCAGTGTCCAGTCTAGGATTAAAAAATGAGGGGACATTTTCAAAACCTTAGGGACATCAAAGTTTATGTAGTATAATTAAAACATCAAAATTCGTAACAAGTTGTCACCATTAATTTTATGCATGGATGGGTACAATTCGCTGCTTGTGACATATAAATTGATACTTTTAAACTGTTACTTTAAACTGTTAACACTCGTTGTAAACATGTATACTGTCATGTAACTGGAATAGTTTTCTGACTTGTATTCCCCGCTCAAGGGCCCTTTATAAAATAATTCAAAAGTGTTCTTGCTTTCTCTTTCTGTTATTATGTTGTATTCCATGGGTCACACAATTGAAGTCGTGAATTAAACACCATTTTGGTAAAAACAAGTTTGCATCTAAATACTTTTAATCATTTTTCAAATTCGATTTAAAACTCGTTTTACAACTTAAAACCGCAATGCAGAGATAATTTGTCACCTGTTTACACGACGTCGCCACTCACATAATCACCGTGCCCAGAATGTTCATTCATCGAACCAAACTGTTTTGTGGTACTGAGTTTATTGTTGATCATAAAACACAAACAAATGTTCGTTTTGAAAGCTTAAAACTCGTTTTGACGATGTAATAGTGTTTTTACCACAACATCCCCAAAGTACTTGTGGAAAGTTGAACCTATACATACTTTCTGAATTGTTAACAAAATGGAACAAAGGATTCAAAACTTAATGATTATTATGTTTATACATACTATCAGAGATTATCTGCTGTTCATGTTCTTCTCCTTTATGACTGACTATACAATTTCGGTCAGCTTTAGCCATTTCTTTCCAAGGCAATTTTCACATGCGACGTGAAGAAACTTTTATATGAACTAAACACCAGTGATATACACTGCGTCTCCATTATAACGCGGTCGTCGGGGTCCACGGGAAAAAACGCGTTAGAACGAACTGCGTTATATACACACGACCGCTGTTCAAAATCTTTAACGCGACCTCTTTCACAGGTTTTCACATGTATACGTAAACAAATGCCCTACCCATCGTCATTTGGTATGGGACATTAGTCAGTGTATTTAGTTTTATGGTTATAACACCCAAACTTTTCATAAACCGTGGTATCAATAGGTGTACGTTGGTAAAATAATTTAGTTGCAATTGATTTACTGTATTTATTTCATTCCGATATCTATTCAAAATGGTTTGTTTTGGTGACAAAAACGTGCCTGCATGTACGTTTGCGTTCTAAAAATATAAATGGTTCGAGTACAAGCTAGCCTACTGCCTTGACAAGCAGAAGTTACTGTATTGTAAGAGAAGTAGATATGCGTGTAGTTAGGTACAAGCGTTGTGAGATTTTTTATAAACTTGCATTAAAAGCTTCTATGAATCGTTTAAAGTATCATTAATATGAAATGTAACGCGCATATCTACTGTAAAGCTTGTGTTTTCTTTTTGTGCTAATGCAAAGTTTAAAGACATCGCTGCATTGTTAACCATCATTATCACAATTTCCACGTGCCGCGGCGGTTTTATTCTATAAACAAAAGTTACTCAATCGTCTTTTAATTACAAATGATCCCTGATTACGTAAGCATTGTATATTGAGTGACCCGTTGACAACGCCTCGGGGGAGATTAACTGGTGTCAAACTTGGCTAGGAAATACAGGAGTATGAATTTCACAGCTTGCATTGTGTATTCTGCGATCGTCTGCTGACATTTTCACACAATATAATAAACTGGAAAAAATATTTGGGAGCCGTGCGGAGACCTCGTTATAATGGAGTCCGCGTTTTATAGGATCGCGTTATAATGGAGTTGCAGTGTAATACGTTCTGAAACCTTGTATAAACTATTGTAGATTAACAAAATATCCATTGTAATTGCTATATCAAAAACTTTTAAGTTTGAGAAACAATTGCAGTTAAAACCTCAATCTTTCAAACCACATGCGTTTTTTGCGGGAAAATATGGTGATCACCATTAACGAAAATTAGAAAGAATCAATAATGTTTTATTTGTGATGACATAAGTAAATGTGAGTTAGATATGTGGTTAATATCAATGGTCATTTTAGATGAATAAATTGTTTTAAGGTTGTAAGCAAAACGAAAAGACTACTAGTCAAAGACAAACAGTCTGACACCTTTCGATCGTTATTCTACTTATCAGGGGAGATCATTGCATATTTGTTAAGGATTCAAATGGCACACCTAGATGATTTCGTATGCGACATTTGGATTTTTAGCGAGAATGTCGATAAAATCGCGGCCTTGCCAGAACACTGTATATTAAACACACAAGCATTTCAAAACTCACAATTCCATTTAGCACTCATTGATCTAGCATCAGCTTATGATCATCTTTAAATGTAAAAGAGATATTTTACTACTGTGTTATCCCTTTTGAAAATGGCAGGCTGCCCAGGCTTATGAGACATCTCTTTCTATTTGTATCTTTATATATGTATACACACTGGTCCTATTTTATACTCAGGAACTCAGAGGAAGACAAACCAGAAACTATTCTTTTATAAGAAGCTAGCAGCTCACCTACATCCAATCAGACAAAGCCATAGACAGTCAGGGCTCGAATCTACCACCTACTGCTCCAGTTTATAGAAATCTTTGGCATATTCCTTGCATAATACACTTACATATTCTGCATTTTACACATGCTTCGCTTGATTTATGGGAACGTTTATGGCTTGCATGTGCAATTACATTATCCTGATGGTTTACTAGTCTATACACCCATTTAAAAGCAGTTTGAATGCAAACATGGTAAAACATGTCTACATGTTGATTGAATATATGCGACATCATACACTTAATTCCTGAAAATAACATGAATACGATAAACACAACTTTAGGAAAACATTCCATATATGTCAAGATTAAAAAAGGGAAGGATCAAACTTATCGTAAAATGTACTACCAAATTTATAGACAACTAGATTCAGTAACATTGTTAAGTCTTTTTTCAGACATGGCAGTGCTTTGGACAGTGGAGGTTATCATTTTAACCAAACTATGTGTAGTGTGATACTTACTTAGATTTACCTACTGCGCTGTCTCCAAGACAAATAATCTTGACCTTACATTCACCATCAGCACCGAGCTGATCGTAGTCCGGTTCACCATTCTTTGCCATTTCTGTAGCTGTCAAAATTGACAAAAGTATGCAAATTGCACTGTGGGAAAGCTTCCTTAGTTTCCGTCGGTGCTCGAATTATTCACACTCTGTAAAAATAGATTTTTTTCTATATTAAAATGTCTTGTTGGAAATTATTCATTCAATCAAAAGAAAATGTCATTATACTAAACTTCTAATAAACAGTTCTTACGTTTAACGACAGGAATGCTCGCTAACGAATTGTACAAGAATATACTTGCATATTTGCTACATTCACAATGTGTAAATTTTATGAACACAGGAACTCTAATGACGCAAATGCATGGCTACGCAGTTTTGTCAGACAAATGAAGTTAACGTGAATATTTGGACGATTATCTAATTTGAGACATGGGTAGTGGCCCAAGTAAACCAATATGTGGAGGTCATTTTTTTATCATTTCTAAAAATCATAAAACGCCAATAGAAACTACATGTACATGCAAATGTCACTTCTATCATAAACAATGTCCGAATAAACAGTCTATGGTGGACTGTTTCTATCTTCTATCTTCCAATAATGTCAAACCCCTGTTGGGGACCTTGACATATGATTTTTAAAAATCACTTGAATCCATGACACAAAGATACTTATTGTATCAGACAGGAATAACATTTTTACAAACACTGATTTATGTCAACAGTCAACATTCAAAAATATATCTGAAACAATGTTGTTTACATGTTAGAGCTGTTGAACTATATTGAAGTCCTCTTAGCCTATCAATGAAGCACTTTGATAAATCTGTCAATGCCAGAAGCAAAACTGATCTAGTAGATACACTTGTATAGTTGAATAGTTGGCCTTTAACAAACACATGCGTTTGTTTTCTTTCTTGTTTAAAAAGAAGTAGATTTTGTTGCAAATAACCCACGTTTTACTTTGTACAAGTGTCATGTCTATAGTTGATGTGCTTTCCAATGTGTGCGATGCGACATAACATTTTGTCTAACTCGATTGTGCATTCAACCCACTGTGTTTGTTAGTGTTAAATTTTGATAAAACTGCTTGAAAACAACAACAGTGGTGTATCTCTTTTTAGGTATGCCAGCATTGCCTCCTTCACAAGAGTTACCATGTCTGAAGATAGCTCTTGTGGGTAAGTTACATAAGTGTATATTTTATTCTGAGATAAAATACGGGTACAGATGTTTTATTTCTAAAACAATAGAAAATATATAATATTGGAAGTAACATTTTATTTTTTTATATATTCATAGCAACCTACTATCATTCTTTTCAAGACTTTTAATTTGTTTGTGAAATAAATATTTTGATATTTACTTAAACCTGATAACCAAAAACATTATAAGATCATTCCTTCTTTGAATTAGATATTATTCATATGCCATTCAATGAAATCATGCAGTTGTCTTAAGTTGATACTAAGGCCTTTGAGTATAAAGCTTGTTGAAATTTCCATTTTATTATTTTCTTTAAATGATAAAAGTAATTGTCAAATTCCCATTAGAGTGAAGCTTCTTGATTAATTTAGGTTATACATATAGAAGCAGCACAGTTATAGAAATTATGTTTAATTCTAATTTTGTAGGTGATCCTGGTGTTGGTAAAACCAGTGTGTTGCTGCGTTACCTGAGAAACCAGTTTAGCCCTTTATACATACCTACCAAGAAAGTAGCAATAGGTAAGTTTGACCTAAATACTAGTTTAAAATTTGTTTGTACTTTTTCACTTTACAGAAATAAATTTTAATTTTAAAATACAGCATTCAGTCTTTTATTTTCATTGATGCACAGTAATAGCAATACAGTCGACACTCGTTATCTCGACATCCTTGGGACCTTACAAAAAATGTAGAGATGTCCGAAATGTTGACATAAACGTTAACAATGGTATGCTGACGAATTCAGTCTGTGTTTAACGTTATATAAATGTGCATGTTTAACGTAAAAGTTTATGGAAGATGTTGTCTGATCATCATTGTGCGTGTAAACGTGATACATTCATAAGAGATCGTGTATTTGATAATAATAAAGCATAAAACCATATATTTCATTAATGTCTTCAAATCAAGAGATATTGATAAAAAATCGCCCATATTTACGCCAACGTTTTTATTGTGAAATGGAGAAGTTATTATTAAAGGAATTAACTGCATCAATTATGTAACTGTATGTGCTACCATAAAAATAGCAACCTGTGCGAGTAGATGCATTCTCAAATAGAGATAAGCATTGTCAGAGAAACCAGCATGGTTAAACATCATTATCACGTTTTCCACGTGCCTCAGCGTTTTTTTCTATAAACAAATGAACGTTAGTGACTATTTGAAGTAAGGTACATACATGTGATAAAATGTGACAAACATGTATTGCTCAATCAACTTTTAATAACACATGCTCCCCGATTACTTAAGCCTTGCATGTAATCGAGTGATCTATTGACACCGCCCCAGGAAAGATTAACTTGTGTCAAATTTGGCCAGCAAATACACAGGGATCGCGATTTTCACAACTTGCATTGTGTAAACAAAGGTTGTTGAGACAGACAATTAAATTAAGGTGTGAAAACATTGTTTGGGACCTAAAAACAGGTTGAGATAAGCGAAATGTCGACTTACAAATTTCAGAATTCGGGACTTTACAAATACGTCGACATATCCGGAGTGTTGAGATACCCGATGTCCAGATACCACACATGTTTTATCTGTTTATTACGTAGTGTTTATACGAAATCTGTGCCTTTTACAGCCAAAACGAGTTAAGTTAAGCAATTATAAAGGATTTTTGTCACACGATATTTATGGCCTAAAACTTCAGTTTATGATACATTTTCTATTCCCAATGTCTCCTGCATACACATTAATCACATTTTGTAAAACAAATTGAGTTTTCTTTCTGTGACAGGTATTTAAAAACATACTATAAATTTCCAAAGTGACCATCATATACTCCTATCTCTACAGGTTATTTGTGTACCTTTGGAAGTAAAATCAAAATAATTATTGAATGAACCACATTTAATGAGCATTTAAGTTGTTATCACATAGTTTGTTTTATCTTATAATTCAATAAATACCTTTGCACGTTATAAACAAAATAAAGTATATTTTAATTCACATTTCGGACTGTGTAAATTTCTTTTAATGTGTTCATTTTCCAATATTCACCATTCATAGCTGGAGCACAAACATGCCATTTTTAGATAATTATCACTTAGATCTGATATTCTAAAGAGCAAAAATGTGCACTTCTTAACATATTGAAGATTTAGTATTGTCAATCATTGGTGCCCAATTAACCATAAGCAACGGTAACGTAATTCACAAATATGAAGCACTTTGGTTCATACTTATACAAGTTTGTTTGAACAAAGAATCTACATTTTCTTTGTATCTAGATTATCCTCAAGGTATTAATTAGTGTATGTTCCTGAAATTACTTTTTAATGTTTATGTTACTATATGTAAATAAACTCACAATTTCTCTCCGAGCCATAAAAATAGTTGAATTTTAAAATGGGTCAAAACGTTAGTGATTAAACTCACTTGACTGAAAAAGACACATATTTGATATACATATTTAGACGCACTGGACGTTATTTTCATTTCATTCACACGGCATTGTTTAGAGCTAAGTTTAGATTGTATTCACACATAATTCAGTACAAAGAAACTCTACCTTCCTGCTATTTGTCTTTCTCCTACCTATATGTAAATGCTTTCACTCCAGTGGTATATTGTATAATGTTATCTTATATTCTTTAGTACTTTATCACATGGGTGTTGATGTACGAGAATGTGAGGACTGTCTTTGTTTCTATCGTATTAAGACTTCAGAGTTTTAACTTTTTATAGCCATAGTCTGATGTGCTAGTGGGGTCAATTTAACTTTCATTTTATTTCTATCACAATTGTGAACTATGAAACGCTAGTTTCTTCATTGGTTCTTGATGTTCGGTAGACTGTGGACCTGAGATACCTATTAACTTCTCAACTCCTTGGTATATGTTTAAGTATCACATTAATCTTTCGGTGTGCTAGGGTTATGTAGATCCTAAATTGTTGTGTCCTAGATGTTTGATATAGGGATTTAACAGCAGGGGTTTCAATGTATCGTCATGCTCGAGAAATAGTTTCTTTTTCTTCAAAGTATTCACTTGGAACTCAACACAATAACACTTAACTCAGCCCTCCTTAGTGATACTCTAATTTCGTTTTATCAACATATCCTAGAATTTGATATTAACTACTTACTAAAGTTGCTAGGCTGTAGTGCTTGTCAATGTGGTCATGCTAAAGAGAGATGGTTATATGCTGCTAAAACAGATTAGATGGTTATATGCTGCTAAAACAGATTACATGTAGATGGTTAGGTGCTGCTTGCAGTTGAGTGAGTCAAATACCCCTTCTGCTGGTGACACATTGTCTACCGGTGAATATTCAATCATGCTAGCCCTTTGATCTTGAGTGACTTCTGATATTTCATCTCCTGCTTCTTCTTCTTCATGTATGTCACAAAGTTGTAGCTCTATACTCGCAATGAAATCTCATCAAAATAAGACTTATCTCTGCTGTTGGCTTCAATTGTCTTTAAATAAGTTATGTCTTTTAATCAGAGATATTGTTTACATAATGTGGCCTTTAGTTTCTATCTATATACCTTCTGAAGCTCAGTACAAGATAACAGTTGTGAATCATATTACTGTTTTGTGAATTACATTACCATTTCATCTAGCAGTAAAGTGAATACAGGCACAGTTGCATAGAAAATGATATATGAAACATCCAAAACACACTTTTTAACATACATTATGCAAAACATTTCAAACATTAATGATTTTTAGCACATGCATTCTCATCATAGAAAAGTTACTTACCTCAAGAGAGTTAACCCTTGGAAATATCCTCAAAACGACAATTGTATAAAACTTAACTTAGTGCAGGTACACATCAGTAACAGTTTTCAATGTATAGGTAAGCATAAACTGTTTAAAATAACTAATGCGCAATTCATCAGCGTTATATCATAAAACAAGGTAACGTAATTCACGGTAACGTAATTCACAAATGTTACCATATGATAAAAATATGTCACCTATTTATTGATCAGATCCAAACTTTCTGTGTTTTCCAAATACCTTTCTGTATGTACCTTTTATCGGGAGATTGTGACTCTGACAGGTTAACTATAATGAATTTATATAGGTAGTAACGTATTTCACAATCTATGTTACGTTAGAGGGGACCTTTGTTTGGAAAGAAATATGCCCTTTTTACCGTAACCTAGCAAACAAATGTTACTTGTTGCTTATTTGTACTTTGACTAATCTGTTTTAAGAGCGCATTACTTACCTACTTTATGTATCGTGCAACCTTTTGGATAAGGTACAAAGGCCGGTCGCGTAATTCACTCGTTTTTGTGTGACACAGGTAACTAGGTTTGAAATTTTTTATGTGTAAATGTACAAATAACTTTTTTAAAAGCGTGTGTATGAATGTTTATCAGTTGTAAGATGTGTTAATGTTGTCTTAAGATGACATTGTAACACATAACCCCTAGTGTGGGACAGGGCTTTTTTAACAGTTTTGGCCTCGTCTCTTTATGTAAAAACCTAAACTCTTTTGTTGTTTCCTATTGGATTTGATCTAAACCTAACGGAAAATATCCATTTGTGCTCGAAAAAAAATGCATACTTAACGACATAGGCCTGTGTGACAGTCATTTTACCTAATTGATTAACTTAACTCGTTTTAGCTGTTTAATCATGCAAAAATAAATGTTTTTAATGTTGTTAATGTTTTTTCCACTGTTTACAGAGAATGTTGTAAGTAAGGTGAATGTGCCAGCCCATACTGTTGTATCTCTCACATTCTGGGACATCCCTGGTAGAGAAGACATGGACCTGCATCAGTCCTACTTCAGAAACCTGGATGCTGCAATAGGTAAGGAGATTGTATCACCTAGGGAGCACACTTAAGTATCTAGACATTGTTTTAGATTCTTATGATCTCAAATTCATAGAACTCTAATTTTGCTGAATGAAAAATATGTACATGTAAATGTTGTTTAGTTTTGAGTTGAGATGACATATTTGAATTGGTGATTATTTTGTTTCTCTATTATTTGATTTTCAAAGTTCAGTAAAACTACTGCTTTAACAATGTATGCGTATACACGACATACACTACAGCAATGAAGCTGCTTCAAACAATACCTACCGTATCTTGAATGAAATAAACATGTTCATAGAGTGAAAGTGTTTGAAATCAGACATGGCACATTCTGAAAATAATAAAGTGTTGTAGTTCTGGAAAAGTGAATTAAGGAGGCTATTCTGTTGCTGGACGTTGGGGACAAAGTCAGTCATATTAAAGTTACTTGTAAAGACATCAGATAAGGGCCATAACACAAACAAGCTTGAAAGCAACAACACATTTTAGTTATTTCCCTTTGATAATTGACACATCTTTGTCATAAAATTGAACTTAAATGTTTACATTTTAATGTACATGTCATAGAATGTGTGTGATTTAAAAAAAAAAAGGTGTATTATATGTATACAATGTTGTAGACTAACACATTAAGGTGAATCTATAGGCTACATTGCGCCTGATTTGTATTAACTCTTATTTGAAAGATGTCATCTAAACTGATATTACCCATTTATAAATGAATGAACTTATATTACTGTAAAAATAGTTAATATATAGGTATAACTGGGAGTAGGTTTGATATCATTCTCCAGCAATATGTACTTTTAATTATGTTTTAAAGGTGTATAATTGGGTTTTGTGCAAGAAACAGAAGTTTTGTACTACAGTGTATATCAATTTAATTATTGTATTGAAAGGGGATTTTTGCTGAGTGGACAAGGTGCTATGTTTCAACCCTCTAGTTGTTACAGACTTGTCCTTGATTTGTTCTACCATGTTTGACCTCTCTATAATGAACAACAATCTTCTGGTCACCCGCCCGAGGCTAGAAACACTAGAACTTTACCATTAACATGCAGTAAACATGTTATGGAGTTTGTCCTTTCAGAGACTATGGTAGTTTAATGAAAGTGATAGTCTCTGTGTGTGTATAATGTTCCCTTCTGGTCTATTGTCCTTTTTTCACTCAAAGTTTGGATTTCAAATTCTGGGAAACTGACATTATAGGACCATTTGAAGGGATGCAACATAATTCTACAAACATTTAAAATTGTCTAGACTTTTGGGGATTGAATCGTAGATCTATGGTTATCTGATACATTTATAATGGATTATACAGCTATGTATCTTGTTGTATTACAGTCGTGGTGGATATGACCAACAAGACGACACTGGATATGGCTAATGTATGGAAGCAGACGGTATTGAACAAACTCACCCGCACTGCACCAGCTGATGGTAACAACAACAGTGGTAAAACTATGCAAGATGAACCGGTAGACCCTATCACCTTCCCTGTACTACTGCTGGGAAACAAGTTTGATATTGTAAGCACAAGTATGTTTTCCTGGTGCTATGTTGTGTTACTTGTGTAGGTCAGATTTGATTCTAATAATAGTCCTTGCCTAGTAAAGAGTCAGAGATTTGAGAGCAACTGACCATTCTGTACTCTAGTAAATTATGTAGATTTTGTTCTTAAGTACATGTATGTTGATTTGTGATGATTATAAATTTATAATAATTATAATCTATTATATGTCACGTTTTGCATGTTCATTATCTTTTACAACATTGTTTGACATGGTACTAAATAAATACTGTTTGATGGTACAGTGAATGCATCAATATGGAGTTCATGATTTAAGTGCTGTGCAGAAAATAGCTTTATGACAGTTTAATTACATGATAGTCTATGAAACTGTGGCAGAGGTTTTCCTCTTGGTCCGCTTAAACATAGAGGCGTAGAAATCTGCACATTAAAAGCTAAGCACCTACTGAGTCTGTATGGGATCATGGTGCTTTACTGTGATTAAGTTCTTGTTGTTATATACCAGAAACCATTATTAACTAGTAGTAGTAGTTGATAGTTAAAGAATTACAGAAGAGCGTGTGGTTTCATATTTCTATTTTTAGTAGATAATGATAGCTAATCATTATGTTATAAATACTAGGCTGTCATGGTTCATACCGTTCAGTTAGTTTAGTTATACCATTTAATTAACTGCTTCTGTTACAAAGAGATAGGACAGAAAAGGTTCTCTGACTCCTTTAGCAGATAGTTAGGAATATTACACCAGACTTTTAAACTCTTTTTATGAATGTTTAACTGAGAAGCGTAAAATCAATTGTTTTCTTAATACGTAATACAATCTGTTGTTATATAGGTACAGAGCTACATGTATAGGGTCGCTTAAACCTACTTTATACTAACCCAGACTCATGGAATAGCCACTGACAGTAATAACAGTAATTAACATATTGCATCAGAAGAAAATTACATATGGAACTAATAGGACACAGTGCTTTATTATATCCATGCAGCTTTTATTTCCCCTCCTCCAGATTTTGCTATTCTAGACTATATACATATGTAGATTTAACACACAGCAGTTTTGAGCGAATTTTAGTGTGACCTATGAGGAAATCATACAGAAGCAAACTTTTTCTGGCATTTTATGTAGTTTGTGTTTGAGATTTTGTTCACAAGAAGATCGCCGAGAGACAAAACAAGTGCTATTGAGTCTAAAAGCAGCTAGTTCCTTTTCACATTGACACCTTAATTAATACATTTAGGTGAGTTTTGTATTAAATGCATTATAGTTTATCTATGCGCATCAGAAACAATGATGTTAAGAAGACATTACCTTGGATTGTTAGTCAGCACTTATAATACATGCACCAGAATCATTGCCTAGAATCACCAATGTTACTGTAATTGTGAAAGAAGGCCAGCACTAAACAATGGAGTTTAAAACTAGGGTCTAAAAGCAGTTCTTGTTTTTTAAACTCATAAACAGTTAACATTTACATGCATTCTCCACTAAATACTTTACCAACCACCTATTCCCCTTTTGTTTTACATTGGAACCTTTAGTAAAAGATTCCGTCAGTAAACTCTTATTTCATTGTTTGAAGCACGCCTGCTAGTATTCGATATGGTACCAAGATTATGTGTTGTGCTTGATTTGCTGTATGCGATGGTGGTGTAAAGAATTCCCATAGCAAGTAAAGATTTACGAGGTTGCTTTAAAAGTATTCAATTGTATTTTGAAGACATAGTTTATTGCACCATCAATTATCCCACAATATTTTCCTAAGATTCCATAGCGCGGCTTTTAACAGACAAAGAATCATCAAATGTCCACAAGAAATTGCTGTTATTGAATGGTGTTATCTGAGAGTACGTGCATTACTAGACAATGCTATATAGCACAATGGTGATTTACTTGCACTTTGCCTTGTCAGCTAAATAAATTGTTTGAGCGTTGTTGTTTCTGTTTGGATAATTCACACTCGAGGATTTATTTGATGTCTTCTGCCTGCATTGTCTGTGAGTTTTCAATCCATTTCTGTTTGATAAATGGGGATAAGCTAGATCATTTAGATAGGATTTATTTTGACAGCCCACAGAACGAATGTGCAAAACAAGTGTTAAGCAGACAGAGAGACAATTACATGTAATAGGGGGACCCGTGTGGGACGGTGTAGTGCCCTTTTAATACTGTCTGCATCATTCTGGAAGATGGCGGAAAAATGTAATAGTGCTTACTGTAATGTAATTAATCCAATAAAGGGGAAGTTGGTCGTAGCTCGTGAGAAACTAAGCTACAAAAAGTATGTAAAAAAACAAAATATGTGTTGTCTGCTGTTGTTATAGTCTACAATATTGTTGCATTTGATTAATACCAAACATTTCTTACTCTAAGTATTTTGTTTTCAGGTTGAAGATGAAATATACCAGGAACTTGCAGACAAACAAGGTACATTACTTAGTATTTCTTATGTAAATGTATGCTAAAAGAGTCCAGAGTGTCATTTTATGTAAGTGTCCTAGGACTCTTATCTCACCTAAGCATTATAAACCAACCAATGATAGAACAGGATAACGCACTTAGAAATCATGCCTCAGATTATTGATAAAATGGATCTTTGGAGTGATATACCAACCAATGTTGAACAGGATAACGCACTTAGAAATCATGCCTCAGATTATTGATAAAATGGATCTCTGGAGTGATATACCAACCAATGTTGAACAGGATAACGCACTTAGAAATCATGCCTCAGATTATTGATAAAATGGATCTCTGGAGTGATATACCAACCAATGATAGAACAGGATAACGCACTTAGAAATCATGCCTCAGATTATTGATAAAATGGATCTCTGGAGTGATATACCAACCAATGATAGAACAGGATAACGCACTTAGAAATCATGCCTCAGATTATTG
>ENA-OREC01000398-OREC01000398.1-marine-metagenome-genome-assembly--contig:-NODE-398-length-16461-cov-13.433777_pt1 | contig 16461 bp, 11 predicted proteins | sample MGYA00248626_ERZ508543 | MGnify/ENA primary metagenome ERZ508543 (study PRJEB26211, sample SAMN05518279) | marine metagenome | isolation source: Puget Sound, Washington, USA | host: Bankia setacea...
AGGCGACACTGAACAGTCATGTAGTGACCAGAATTAGAGACAAACTTAACATACGAGCATAAAGATAGGCGACACTGCACAGTCATGTAGTGACCAGAATTAGAGACAAACTTAACATACTAGTATGAGTGGAGGACAGTTTTGTTATCGAATATAAAAAGGCTTATGTGATTGGTAATTCCGCTCTTTCATATTTCTAATTAGGAATATACTCAGTTTATGTTTGAGTTTAAGGTAATTCACTTGTTACTATCTGTATTTCAGTCGGAATATTCCTCGGGTCACTAGCTCTAGTTATTGAGGTCATCGCCTACAAGGTGCAGCAGTTAAGACTACACAAACAAGAAACTTGATATATTATGTTTATAATTAGTATTACTATTATTGTAGTTTTTGTTGTTATTTTTTTATTATTAAAAAAATAAAAAATAAATATATATATTTTATATTGTTAATGTATTATCAGTTTGTTAAATGTTTTATGTATTATTAGTTTCTTATTATTTGCTTATATCTAATGAACCAAAATAAATAATAAAAAATAAAAAATAAATAAAATGACAGTTAATTGTTAATAATAGATCACATGACAGGCGAACTGATAGTTTCACATGTACTGCACCTTTAGAGCTATTATAGTATATATGTATGAACTTTATTAACATGAACTATACTGTGATTAAATGCATTATAACATACATGTGTACATTAAGTCGGTATTATCACGGATAGCCATCACCATTTACGATTAACAATGAGGTCGGTCCACTATTTCGTAAAACAGGGAAGCAATAGGAATCGACCAATTACAGTAGTGTAGGGCACAATCTTGTACTCATCGAAATGACGAAAAACAAGACGTCACTAAGAGGAAAACGCACCTTTTCTAACTAAACATAATCTTTTTTCAATAATATTACGTGGTATCAAAAGTCACCATGTCCGTCAACATAGCAAACCATGTTTAGATTGGTATTTCTTAAATTGTCTCCCTTGGTTATGTAATAGTTAAGAGTACATTTGTCAGTGTCTTCACGATTAAGAGACGTTTCGTCTTAATGGACTGAACAAATGTTTTCTAAGCATATATTTAAAGTTTGAGTTTAATTAAAAAGTATAATTTGAGGGCAACACTTATTGGCACTATTTCAAATCTGATTAATTTTATGGAACTTTTGAAAAAAGATAAGTTTGATGTTCATGAAAAGAGGTGTTGTTTTTATTAAGATGCTTAGCACTATTTAACTCGTCAGTTTAAACGGTCTGTCAAAATACGTCAACTAAAACGATGAAGCAACCGTTATTGTATTACGTAGCCCCTATCAGACGAAATAGCTCAAGTATAAGATGAAACGATGGGAACAGTTGGGGCATGGCAATACCACGAATGAAGTGTAACTAGAATCAAAAAGCATTGAACTGCACAGCATGGCACTGACGTAACTAAAATAAACACAAACTAACATTACACATACTGAGTATCGGAACTAGATAACGAGTTCCATTAGTGTAATGAAAGCCCTCCATCCGTTCTACGACATAGCGAAGGGGCATCAAACCCTCAGCATTCTACCTCCACATGAATGGTCCATGTTCTCAACCCATTCATCTGGAAGTCACATGTCTGGCCATCGTACTTAGCCAACGTTCTATCGTGGGTGTCTTCCATTGCTTCACATGTCACGGCCAGACACACAAAAGGGCCATGTTTTGTTGTTCGTGGCCACATATGGTCGGTTTGGTGCAGAGATGATGTCTTATAGAAGCCGCAATTGGGTCTTTAGATCAACTCACATGTCCTAATATCTTCAGTATAGATTGTGTTCACACTTTTGACATTTATTTGTTGGCATGCAAATCGTGCCAATTTATACACCACTTTCATTCTCCCGTTTTACTATCAGTTAGCACGCACGCACGCACGCACGCACCCCACACACGTGCACAACACCTAGTTTGATGTTTAAAGACAATTTATAGCAAATATCTGTGAAAGCTAATACCATTCAGCCATATAATAAAGACTGAACACGTGTGAAATTGTGTTGCTTTAGAGTCTATTCGTTAGAACTCTTAAGATAGGTTAAAAGCCAAAATAAAACAAATATCAACGACATTAACTTCTAACCAAGGGATTCGTTAAGGATTACTACAATTTATTTTGTGAGATGAGCAAATCACTATGATCACAGAACTTCAAATAATTCTCACGCAATGTGGTGCACTTAGGTCGATCTAATTTGTGTTCCAGATATTTGATTTGATATGTGCACGTGAATCGTTGAAAACAAAACAAAAATGCGTCTTCCAAATGGAAATGAGAATGTGTATAAATTGTGAACTGAAAGGGTGACGCTGCTTTATAAAAAGATGGAACTTGTGTTCAGTTTAAGGTTACGTGTTATTAAATGTTGGATATCTTGATGTAATTAAAATATTGCATTGTCAAAACAAACAAAAAAGCTTTAGTTTTACGTTTTGAAAATTGAAGAATTTAGTGGTGGATATTAAATGTTTCCAATCGTTGCAAACAGTTGTCTCACCCGAGGCTTGTAATATTTACTTTTTCTGTTCTTGAATTGCTAAATGCACGTTTTGCTAGCTTATAGGCTCGGAAATAAAAAGTAAACTGGCCAAACACAAACAAGGCATAACTCGTACTCTATATATGTGAGGCACAGGAAACTGTAAACAAGCCGACATATATAAACACCACACCTTAAATGGTTTATATTCTCAACGTTTATTTGTGCGGGACTTTGCGTAGAGATGTTTGATAAACGTTGCACAAATACGTTTATAATAACAATGGTGATGTTCTGTGTTCGATGGACGATATCAAGACACGACAATCCGCCGTCGACAATGAAAATTGGTAAGTACTTTTTAAAAACTCCTTGAAAACGTTACGACTAAAAAACAATCGTATACCAATGAATTACAACAACGACTACACTATATCAGTTATTACATATATATAAACCGTTATTTGAAGCATTTTAATTGAACAATATTGCAGGAATTATATGTTCTGACGTAAACAAGGTTGCCTGGAATCAGACGATCGCCACCAAATCATGGACAATTACACTGATGGTTTATTCTTATGATGTCACCGATAGTTACAGCCTTTATCACACGGGTAAGTAAGGATGATATGTGTAACTATATAGTTTAAACACAAGTTTACCTTAGTACATACTTTATACTCTCAAATCAAAATGAGTTAGTTATAAGACGACATAACACCGTTACTTTTTAAAGAAAATCGTGTGTTTATGCAGATTATACATAGATATACTCCGCAGTTAAAACGTGGTCATTGTCAAATGATATATGCCAGACCGTGTTACTAAAAATGAACAGTTCAATTTTTCTCACTCTGGCAGGTTAACTTCTTTAGTTGTTCGTCAAAATCAATATTATGATCTTTTTTTTCTTTGAAACGGTGCCCATCATGCGGGTCAACCGTTATAGTTTTTTTCCCGAAATGTACCGTTCTACTTGCAGTATGGTTACTCAACAGTTCAGACGTTGATGCCATTATAATGCTAGGTAACCCAATTCCAGATATAAACGAGCATCTCTATAAGACCCTCACAAACAAAACGCTATTTGTTTTTCAACATGATACACGCAGTACCAAAACACATGTAAGTAGAGATTGTGTTGTTTCATTATGGGGCTTTTTATTTAGGAAAGTCCACATTATTATGTTTTAATGAGTAAAGTCATATACAAAATCATTTCACAATATATTTATTTTAATTCATATATCTATTGTTTTACTGAAGCAATCCAATATTACTTATACCCGCGAGATTAAGGTCGACAACACGTGTAATAACCACATAACTGCAACAGAAGACAAATCATCCGATGTAAACCCTACCAACCAAGACAACTCCAGTCTACCCACCTCTGTGAGCAGTACGTTATACCATGGACCAAGCCTTCTAGCCACGCTGATGGCACATCTTGGCTGGAGATATGTCATAGTGATTTACGAAAACGCGACAGGTTTGTGTTCGAGCTTTCCTATTAATGCTACTATGATAACATTTTAATCCTCCAGCATTATTTAACACGCTAACTCAAGGAAAGTTGTCATTCACTTGTAAACGAATTAATGCTTAATGACACTATGTTAAGTGAGCGTGGATTATCTACTATCGTTTTCAAATATGTGCATGAATAACTACTCAATCAATTATCGTCTGAGGTACAATTGACGTGTCTCACGTTTGATAATTATATAAAAAGCATTGTTCCTATATAGTCTTCCAGATGTCAGAGTTGACAGTTGAGTTGTCCAAACGTAAACTTATGTTCGCTATGTACACTGTGGATGAACTGGACAAGATGAATGTGGATATCAAAGCTTCCTACTTCAGTCATCATGGGTTCTCTCTCAGAAATGAAGAACATAACCACTTCCTAGTGCTCTGCAGAGAACAGTGTGTTACCCTAGTTATGAAAGAGGTACGCGGATATTGTTGTTTATGTGTTTGCTTATTTTAATTGATGATGGGTGCGATAGTTAGCTAAGAATAATATGTACGTCTCACGCAGTTTTATTGTAGAAATAATTGTTCAGATATGAAATGAAAATGAAAACTCGTGAAATGTAGCCTTCTCTCTCCATAAATGGTTCAACTCAGGCCAACGACTTTGACGCCAAGTACAATGCCAACAAGACGGTATTACGTAACCTCTCCAAATGGATGATTGGTCTCTATGGTGAAATGGACTATGACAACTTGATGACGTGTTCGCATGACGTAGACAATGTGCTTGTTGTACCCATCCCAGAACAAAAACACTACACAATAACAGTAAGTATGTTTAAGATTATACACTAAGCAACATACAAAATATATTTCTTACTTAGCAAAACATCTTAATATGTCTTCAGTATGTAATCATTTATAAGACATTAATAATATATGAATGAAAATAGTTTTACCAATGGCAATATATGTTTTTGTTTTATGTGTTGCTCCGCTTCAATTCAATGATCTTGCCTTTTGTTGTCTAATTTACTGTGAGTCAAAAATGTCACTTATGAACGTGTCAATGTGAAAGCACGAATAATATGATCCCCGCCGTTGTAGTACTATTTTATATAAAGTTCGATGTAAGTAAGAAGAAGTAGACAATAATTAATGACCATCCATATCTTTCAGAGTTTGATATCAGCCATCAGAAGTATTTGCTCTGATGTCATTTGTGATTATTCGCAGAAAACAGATGGCATATCTTTGGATAGGCAACATAGTGTGTTCGATCAGCTGTCGACGGTAACGACTGAGAAATCAATACACATAGAGTTTGTAAAGTATCAGCTTAGCCTTCTCTTCCGTATTGTGTTTCTTAATGGATGAAAGATTACTTCATTTGTTGACATTTTGGTCAAAGCTCTGCTGTGATTTGCTAATATGATTAAGTAGTTGTTGATATCTGCTCACTTTTACATTGAGATTAATTTTCTCATTTCTATTTAAGTTTAATAATAACGCACAGTAAGTGTTTTTTAAACAGTTTCTGAATTACTTGTTGCCCATTTTAGAAATTACTTGCAAACGTTTTGCAAATATCAATATGTCTTGCTTATTGTTTGAGAAAAGGAACACACACTTATTATTCTGAACAAATATATAGATGCATATTTTGTCTATAATGAAACTGCGATATGCCTAATGTATGTTTACGTTTATGTTGTAGGCATACAAAAACGAAATCGCCCAGCAATATTGCGACTTTTACAAAATTGAAACCTTACAGTGGACAATATCAGGTCGAGCGTTCACATCGGTCGGCCAAATCGCACAAACTGGTGACGTCATTATTAGCGCACCAATGTTTCCAAACGCTGACTTCGGATACAATCGAAGAAAGTTCCATGTATCTACAATTGAGGTTACTTGACTGTTGTTTTATCTACAACAATGTTACATGAAGTAGTGTTGGTTCTTTTTAACATAAACATGTGTGATACATTTTTCTCCTAGGGTCTGTTTGGACAACAATACTTATGTTCGTATTGTATTAAGTAGTTATGTTCCTATTGCACTTAAGTAGTTATGTTCTTATTGTATTTAAGTAGTTGTGTTCTTATTGCACTTAAGTAGTTATGTTTTTATTGCACTTAAGCAATTATGTTCTTATTGTACTTAAGTAGTTATGTTCCTATTGCACTTAAGTAGTTATGTTCTAATTGCACTTAAGCAATTATGTTCTTATTGTACTTAAGTATGGTATCCTAATCTACCATTGGTTATCATATCTAGGTAAGAAATCAATACATGTACATGTAGAATATTTTTACTGAAAAGGCCTTTATGATAAAAAGAATACATATTATTTTATCCTACCATCGCTGCTATATTTGACAGAAATCGGCCTGTCGTGTATACTATATCTATCTACGACATGCTATACACGGCAGAGTGACGTCAGAGGTAAACTTTGCTAAAATGCAAATGGCCGCCATTTTTTCTCTTGATTCAAAAGTTTGGCTGATAAATGACGCTGTTTGGCAGCATACATGTTTCTAATAATAGCTGTCGTGTCATTAAATTTGCATTATTTATCAAATAAAGGAATCATTTCATCCCAGTTATCAGTCTATCGTCTGTTTGGCACGTTTACTTTTTCGTTCTATTCATATCGCGAAAAACGAAACTAGCACTGAGTCGGCTTGACCTTTACAACAAAATAAAAACACTGTTCGCTGTATTTCTTCTCCCGTTTCATTTGTTTAGACATTTTAAGACAGACACAGGAAACTATACCTTTGCTCCACGTATTGCTAGTATCCTAATGTGCCGTTATTGTTTTCATGTCCATCAATGAATGTTTGTGGCTCACTCACTGTGTATTCGCCGAGTGTCAATGACGTCATGGTGACGACTTTCTTGAAATCGATTAAATCGTAGCGCAGTTGTGTGCCCTTTATTTCCATTTTTTGTTTATTAAATAACATTTTTACTGTTTGTAGACAATGATAATAGGATAAATTAGGCTCGTCTTTGAGAGGTAGAGCCTTGCCATGTACACCTCTCTCCAACTTGCCTAATATACCCAAGTGTACACAGACAGGGACCTAATGTTCTCTATATAGCCGATCTCTTTCAAGATATATGCATAAACCATCTAGAAACACTGTAGAAGTTAAACGCTGATTAAAACATAACCGCTGTTATAACAGGTGTACTGCAGGGAGATCAAAACATTGGGTACTCCAAAGACTGTTTCGGTTCGATAGGGTTCGGTTTTGGCAGGTTCTACTATACCATTTATAATAGTTTAGAACTAGTTTGTGTTTGGGGTATGAACAGTGTTGTTATTGTATTTCAGTATCCACCTTATGTAATAAGAACTGACACTAATGGAACAAACACGTACAGTGGATTCTGCATAGACATTCTCAAAGAACTGGCTGCAAGGCTGAACTTTACGTAACTTGTTTTGTCTCCAACTAGGTTTACTGTCGTTGAAAAAAATAAACATGTGATGTTATACCGGCTTGTATGTTTATGATTAATTCTTGTTAATTACGCCTGATTTAGCTGCTAAGCAATATAACAAACTCAGTTGAGACGTGCTCATGAATAGTTCGTTAAGACGAGTCATCAATACCACTTTCACAAAATTAAATAGAATTTTTAAAAAAAGCACGTCCTTTTCTTCCTGTCCTAATTGAAACGTGTGAATAACATCAACAAATACAACCACAATATCTTCTAACTGTAGCATCTAATCGTATGAAACTACAGGGATTCTGGTAAGTCCTAAGAAAAACTTACAGATATCATTGTAATTCAGATACCATCTAACTGAAGTGGCTGACGGAAACTACGGAATGCTCCTCAACCAGAAGACAATGGAATTCAACGGATTGATAGGTCAAATACAGAGAAGAGTAAGTTTGTTTACTTATTGTCTGGATAAAATATTACCTGTACTTATTATGTATTTTAAAATAACGAGGCTACGATGTTTGTATTGTATTTAGATCAGCTAACATTTAAAACAATGTTAACACAACATACATTGTTTCGCATCAATTACTTGTAAGGCAAATAGCTATTTAGAAGACATCGCATTTAAAACATATGCCTATTAGCTTTACGTTTATATCGACTATGACTATAGGGCCTGATATGTTGTAACATTGAATCATTTATACTGTGGACTTTTCTTTTAAATAACGAATACTGTATCTTTGATTTGGCCTTCTAGGAGGTGGATATAGTAGTTGGCGATATCGCTGTGACCAAAGAACGTGAGATGGTCATGGACTTTACATTCCCATTCTACTATGGTTATTCTACTGTCATTTTGAAGAGACCAAATCCGGATGAAGTAAAGTGGAGGAAACTGGTGGATCCACTCACGGTCGGTGTAAAATCTACTATTGTTTTGACAGGGCAAAGTCAATGTATATACTTATATCTCGGGTGCTTCTATGACAATCAAAGCCGTAAGAAAATATTTATGATTTTAACATATTATATTTGTTTTCAGTGGCCGGTAGTTTTGGCAATCATAGGAACGCTGATCTTTGCTTCAGCCATTGTCCATCTGCTTGAAAAGCACAACTCTTTCTATGGTATGGATGGAGAGAGACGTTCATTTAATACATATAACTGTAGAAGAGTTGGGAATATCATGCAGTCTTTCTTTGGAGCCATAGGTTGCCTCTTTGCGAGTCTTTTCATGGAGGGTACGTATTCTTAATACTTATACGACACCGTAATGAGTAAGTAAGGCAATAGTAAAACATAATAAATGATAATTGTGTTTTAAAATGTATAAGGAATTGAGCTGGTGTTCCATAAGAAGACTAGTGTCACATAGTTCTAAATTAGTGTATTTAACCACGACTTATTTATGTTTCATATCGTACACACCTACGTAGTAAGTGACTCATCTATCGAGTTACGTGGTTGAAGACATTGTGATTAGTAGACGTCAAGTCATAGATAAGTCATTAAGCTGTAACTGACCATTGTAATTCGGTCTGCAGCGTTTAGAACGTCGTGTATATCATATTAATTATATGGTCTTGTGTATTTCTAGGTAACCTTCCAATGCCACGTTCTATCACTGGTCGGACATTTATAAGTACTTGGTTCTTGTTCTGTCTTGTCATCGCAGCGACCTACAGTGGTATTCTAACAGCCTTCTTAACGGTTACAAAGGAAAAGGTACCGTTTAATAGTCTGTCAGAACTTACAGAGTTGTCTGATACATACACATGGGGTACAATCGGAGGAACAATGTGGGAAGACAAGTTTACGGTAAACAGATCTTCATCATGTATTCACTAGTCAAATTTCGCATTTTGCATCCACGCTTGCCGCAAGACATTAGTTTGATTCGATGCGTTCTCCAATAACTTATCCAAGAACATTTTAATCCAAATGATGTTGCTGTTTCAGAACTCAGACTCCAACGTGTTTCGACAAATTGGTGACGGCCTTCGATATTTCAACAATTCAGACCCAACTGTTCTTCACAAAAGCGCTGCATATCATATAAATCGGGTAAGAGTTAAACATGGTAAACCTTCTAAGTCGTATTGTTTATTGAATGATTGAATTCTTCTTTATTTTTGAGTCAACGAAGTTTGTATTACTAAGAGTTTCCTAAATAACACGTGTTCTTGCATACAACATACTCCAAAATATCAACTACTTTAAAGATAGAATTAGACGTTAATGATTTGCTTTAGTTACGACAGTACTGTACACTGTAGATGTCAAGAAATATGTTTCTGTACTCTTTATTTCTAGGTAGCCACTGACGAGCACTATGCGTTTATAGGTGATGACGCATCTATAGAAATTGCTATAGCAACCAATTGTGACATAATTAAAATTAAAGAACGGTTCATTCCTCTAACTAACGCGTTTGGTTTTCCGGAAAAGTCTCCTCATACTCGGCTGTTTTCAGAAAAGTAAGTTATACGTCTTTATTTCAGTAAGTGTATATCCGTCCATGGACAACGGGCTTGATAACTAGTTGGACAACAACGGTCCAGCGGGTTCTGAAGTTTTCAAAAGTGGTTTACCTTCAGATTTTTACATTATACACCCATCGACATTAGGTAAGATGTGTACTAGCCAATCACATCATACCGCTTTGATAGGCAACAAGAACTAAACATCGGTAAAAGTATCGCGTAAAATGGTTTCGCTGTTTGAGTGAACAACTCATGTTTAACAAACTATTGAAAATGTTGTGCCTCAACTTGAAGAAGAAAGCAATACTGTTTCGGGATGGCAAATGTTGTAGCTCAAAGGCAGTCATAGTTCAAAACACATTTGACACACGACTAATCAAGTTATTATTTAAAAACACGTGTTAACACCTTGTCTCCACCATCCACAAAAGTGGTATTTAAGTTATTATTGTTATTCATGTATACAAATGCAGTTGGTATGTTTGTGTATCATGTTAAGTATTACAAAATGATACATATGGGGTGATTTAAACCGATTAATGTTGTGTTATTGTTCGTAGTTGAGATCAACACTGTTCAATTACCAATGTCAACACTTCCAGTACCAATACTCATTGTGTTTTGTAGGTTGTTAACGATGCACGAGTCTGGTTTGATGGAGATCTGGAAGCGGAAGTGGTGGCCACAGTCTCAGATATGTTCCAGTAATGTGAAAACAGAAGCCAAACCAATAGCTCTTCTAGATGTACAAAGTGCATTCTATATCGCATTTAGTAAGTTAACTTTCCATGGCCTTTTTGTAATGGTTGCCTGTGTATACAATGGTACCCAGGCATTTGAAAAGGTTATTGAAATGTAAAGAAATTGAATATTTATTCTTTAAAAATAATATGATGTTGTCAAAACAAATTGGTTAAAACACATTACTTTGAAAATGTAAGTTATTAGCTCGTTAATCACGATATTGTTTCTGTGTTTCAGTCGGACTATTCCTTGGATTTACATTTCTTTTCGTCGAAGTCATCATGTTCAAGATACAGAGGTCAAACTTGCGGAAATAGATAGCTGCTATAAGTCTGAGACTATGTCAGGAAATGAATTACAAATTCACTGCACAGCAACCCAAACCTGGCAACACAGTGTTCATGATAAAATATACACATAACATTATATATATCAAATATTGCACAAAGAGTTACTTGTTTTTACTAATTAATTTGCTTTAACCGATGGATGTAAATCGTCGTAACAAAGAATCTAATAATGATATCATATTTTATGAGCTTGAAAAAAATATATGATAACATGGGAAACAGTGGGCACGGTAAAAGAATGGGGATTTTTTAGTTAATTAAACAGTGGAAATCAAAACATCAACATAACCAGTGGAATTGTTTCGACTATTTTTAAAGATAATTAGGAGATGCTTAACTACAACACAAAGGAAATTACTATATTGACACTAATTGAGGCTCAGTTTTTTGTTGCCATATATTGCATTCTGTTGTATCAACTGTCTATTCCGAGTCATGTATATGGTCAGATGTACTGCGTAAATCACGGTAAGTTTCAAGTGAGGAACTTTTTTTGGAACTCAAAATTTAATGTCTTATGTGAGTTACAGCATGGATGTGTGTACTCTTTGTGTTCTAAGAACTGTAAGAAGCATTTATTTAACTTGTAATATTACTACTGATATGTCTGCCCTATACTGATCCTCTTTCAGGAAATGCATCAACAGTTAATTTAAAGTAACCCTCAAGTGTTAAAGTTGTAATCCACCTCAATTCAAAAATAGCCATCAATACATAGACGAACGAAAGACTAACCCTCCACACTTGTTATTTTTGTTATATTATTATTATTATTATTTATAAAACAAATAGTATGGTTATTTTGTTATTATCATTAATATTAGCTATAACTGTAAACGATATTGCCGCAAATATTAGTGTGCTATGTTCATAGTTCTGTATTAATTTAAGATTCGTGGACATTACGTTTAGGCATGTGTCAAAACTCAAGATGCAAGGTTTGGTTAAATGTCGACTTGCAAACCTTATTTCAATTATATTCTCTGTTTACTGAATCAAATGAAGGTGTTTCGGTGAGCTTTATCGAGATAACATCTGTAGTTGTTTCATTTGGACATCGTATACCAGTTACGTATCTTTAACACCATGGTTTACAAACATGTGTCCCTTTATCCGAGGATGGCTGTATCTTTCTTTTTGGTCGGTCTAATACCAGTTTGAAACCTTCTATGCCCTTCCTTTAACATACGCAAACGTATATGATTATTCCTAGTGTTTGACAACGAGTGTCGCTGGATTACAATGAAAATGTCCTCATAATCGCGATTGCAAAACAGTATGTTCACCTACATTGTCCCCACAATCAGTTTCCTTGGGGGCGATTTGGAATATCGGACGAGAATAAATAATCAATGCTTGTTATAAGCTCAAGGTCTTCTGGATAAGTATATTATTTTCTCGTTGTCGTCATCTACCAAGGTGAACATAGACAACACTTAGACACATTGACACTATTACAGTTGACATTGGTTTTCCTCTTACTTACCACAACACTAGGCTTGTGCTGTCTTCAGTTTGGTAACATACAGATAACATACAACTATTTTTCGACCAGTGTTTATATAATATTTTCTCAGTTCTCGTAAACAGATGAGTCGTTAGATCATATAAAGAAAAAAGCAAACACGTAACAAAAGAAACAATCAATGAGCAAATGTATGCAACAAAACCAGGCTATTGGGAATACATGGAAGTGGCTATTGAAGTTCGATAAGAAGAGCAACATAATAGGACACGTTCAGTTACCCTTGTATGATGTTTTTAATCAAAGGTATCCTTAAAAAATATCAATAGAATTGACGTGATCAAACAAATTCGACAACAAACCTGGATTTGTAAATTTATGTTAACAGCCATGCCTTGTAGCGCGCTAATTGCTGAGTTGGAAACAGTTATCACAATATTGTACAGTTATTTGACGTCCTCTATTTTGGTACTAACTCAGAGACCGGGTCACGATTGGTGAGTGCTACACTGGCAAACTTTCATTTCTATTTGGTTCTAACTCAGAGACCGGGTCACGATTGGTGAGTGCTTCTATGGCAAACTTTTATTTGGATATGAGGCCAAGATTATGATTGCAGTAAATAAGTTTAAGGATTCGGTCGCAAACTAAGTTAGGATATATCCAGGCGTTCGGTTAATAATATGAAGAATTCGGTCGACATCTAAGTGAGGAAGTGTACATAATTATGATAATTAATGTAATTGATTCGGTGGCAAACTAAGTATGGGCGGATTCAGGCTTCAAAAGTATTTCCGATTTGTACTGCAAGTGTCGTCTCCACCTCGCGAACGTTTCTCTTCGTTCAAATGTAGTATTTAATGATAACAAAGCCAATAGTAGAATTTCAATAATACATGTATACCAGTTTTGAAATGAAGACCTTGCTGACATATATAAGCATGTCCTTCCCGTTCGATGGCCAACGTCGCTTAAACTATGGACATTCAGACGCCCGCTGAGGATTGTGTTTTGACGTGGAACTACTAGTATGTGAATTCACGTAACAATTAACACGATTTATTGGGATTACATCTGAATATAAAACTGGATTTATATTTGACGCGTGTTAGTGCCTTGTTACAATTGATTGAGGAATGAGTTTCGTTGTGTGCGTATATGAGTGCATCATTACGCTAGTTACGGTTTGCTGCATACACTCGGCGGTGTCTGCGAATGATAATACTTCTCTCACTATGAAGATTGGTAAGTTGCTTGGTTTAACCTTTTTATTTATAGATTTGGATGTTTATTGTATTTGCAAAATCTCGTTTAACATAAGTACGTTGGGTCCTTAAAGAGACATATTTGACGATGATGTATGTTTTTTGTAAACTTAAAATTGTCAATGATATTGGTGGCAAAGTACAAAACAAGTGTGCTCAACTTATAAAGTAGTTGTACAATACGACTTACCAAGGGTGTTGAGCGTTTTCAGCGGTATATATCTACTGAAGAATTCAAATAGCATGAATTAACGTAGTGTTACCAATAACGTGTATTTATACGAAGCCCTACGAATAAATATGTGTCATTCTGAAATCGTCTGCAGTCGTTGTCATGGTGTGCTGGATAAATAATTACTAGGTTAATGGTCGTTTTAGACTATTTATTTCCTAATTTGCTCGTTACAGTCATAATTACATTCTAGAAAAAAACGGCATTAATTGGCAGTTGTTTTAGTAATTATAAAGTTACGACATCGTATCAAACAGTACCGTCATCGGCGTTTTTCTTTCTTTTGATCGTGTTCTGTTATACACTTTTAATGACACACAGGCTCCCTTATTTTAGGTAGTGACGATGACTCACTTATTTTGAAGAATTTGGGAATGAATTTAATGCTACAACTCCTTTAATAATGACACTAGCAGACGAACCGTAATGGAAAAATGTTAATGCCGAAAAAAGTTTATGTCGTTAAAGATGTAGAATCTATAGATATCGACAAACTCTTGAAAACTCTTGATAGCTTCGTTTAAACACGGGAGTCGTGCGGTGAAATGCTGAATGTTTTTCCAGGTGGTACTGTTTAAGAATTTAGAACGTATATATTTTTTCAAAACAACGTAGTAGATTGTGTAGAAACAATTAACATGAGTTAATTGAGAAAACAACAACGAGTATTAATATTTTCTGGGTTCGATCTCAATATGTCGACTAAAAAACAGAAATGTGATTGATTTTCGCCAGATATTATTATCTAAATGGGCGAGACCTTAATACATAGACATGGCCTTTTTCTTGAATTTCAATTTATAGACGATGACTACCAGATCTAAATAAAAAAAAGAGTTAAACAAGTGACTTTTCTAGATGTTATGTTTTCTAGGCGTTGTGTGCTATAGCGAAGGTATGTCTGACTGGAACCAAACAGTCACCACCAATGCAATGTCATTTACGGTCCTGTGCTACCACATGGCGTCCACTGACTTTTATGGCGTATATCGCACCGGTATGTGAAATGTTGATAATAATGTTATTGTTGCTGCAGATGTTGTGATTTGTTTGGCTGTTTATATCTTCAATTACTCATATGATACACAAGTGAGTCCCATAAAACACAAGGAAGTGAAACACATCAACTGTGTAAAAGGCCAAATAGACTTTAAGAAATTGCAGACCAAAAGATATTCCTTTTCTGTAAACCTGTCTTGAACTATTCTTATGAATATCCATTTAGCAACATATTGACAATATCTTTCCTGTTTTCGTTTAGTTGTGTCGCTCAACAGTTCTGATGTGGACGCCATTGTTCTGTTTTATAATCCATTTACGGTTATAAACGAACATCTTCTTCGTATCGTCACAACCAAACCATTAATCGTGTTGGGAAGAAACATTTCAAAGGTAAGGTAATCGTCTATGCCGTTATGTTTGAATTGGTGTGGGGTAGTTTCCTTCCTTACGCAACCTAATATTTATTATTGCGTGTGTATCATAAAGTATCATAACCGGGCTACAATGGTTAGAGACGAAAGGGTTTCTACTGCGCCAGTCGGACAGATCAATGCATGAATGTCAATATATAACTGGTGGCATTTCTAAACATAAACATGTTCTAAACTGTGTACCCACTACTACTATAAACGACCACAACGTCATGTGTGTGATCGTTCTCTATGCAGGTGATTCGCTTATCTTATTAAATCAAATTATCGATTTCTACAAACTAATGGACATTCTGTACTGGTTTTAAAACTGAGGTAGAGCTCTAATTAACAATAGGAGAAGTTACGTGCAGTCCCTATGTACCACACCACATTCATAGATTAAGCAGATAATGATTTAATAACATGTTATGAAGTACACTGACAACATTCTACAATACAAATGTCATAAATTATTTACGACCATGTCACAGCTACTCTTACATGTATTCAGTTATCGGTATGTATCTCAGTTAAAGGTGTGTCATCTATTTCATAACTGGTAAATGGATTAACTGATAACATTCTGGGTAAATACTATTGTTAGAATTCGGATGTATAAAGCTGCTTATATTTCGATTAGAATTCATTTAAGTCAATGGACCAAGAGTGCATAAGTCCTTCTTTCTATTAAATATATTTCCTTGACCTTGCCCTTGACTTAACCGTGATCTTTTCCATAACCTTGTCGTTATCCTTGTTCTTATCCTTGTCATTATCCTTGTCCTTATCATTGTCCTTATCCTTGTTCTTATCCTTATCCTTGTCCTTGTACTTATCCTTGTTATTATCCTTGTCCTTATCATTGTCCTTATCCTTGTTCTTATCCTTGTCCTTATCCTTGTTCTTATCCTTGTCCTTATCCTTGTCCTTGTCCTTATCCTTGTTCTTATCATTGTCCTTATCCTTGTTATTATCCTTGTCCTTATCCTTGTTCTTATCCTTGTCCTTATCCTTGTCCTT
>ENA-OREC01000399-OREC01000399.1-marine-metagenome-genome-assembly--contig:-NODE-399-length-16454-cov-13.803566_pt1 | contig 16454 bp, 5 predicted proteins | sample MGYA00248626_ERZ508543 | MGnify/ENA primary metagenome ERZ508543 (study PRJEB26211, sample SAMN05518279) | marine metagenome | isolation source: Puget Sound, Washington, USA | host: Bankia setacea...
GACCAGTGACTGTTTCTCACTAGTACAAACTCTCCAAGCTTATATCAAATCGGCATCAAATGAGACTACACATTTTCGTGGACGGATCTTCACTGGTAAAACACATGGCCACATCTAAATCACCTCATTAACATATCAGTACATATTTCTTTACACAATTTAGTTTGATTCTTATTCAACCGATAGCTAAATTCCCTTTTGGTGGCTGATGGAAACGCTATGCACACTGTGTGATATGCATGTGTCAATCAAAAAGACGAGCATTCATAAAGGCAGTTTTTCAGCATAGTGAACATGTAACAAGGTTAATAGACTGAACGACCAAGTTTATAACGGATTTTCTCTCAACACCCAATAAATAAAGTAGTCCAACCACAGATTATATACAACGCATGCTCATTGTAAATTGTTCTATATGATTCTATAAGACTGAACAGAAGCGTGACCTCTCTAATCTTAATTGAACGGCGATTTTCAAATTGGCCACTTACAAATGGTCAAAAGTTAATATGGGTATAAAGAGGTAATCACAATTAATACAGTGCTCATACTTTGGTGCCGTATGACTCGCTTGTAAAATACATATATATATATACTTTCACTAGCATAACTCTTATAACCTTATAGCATACCGCTAGTTGATGGTTCATTTCATGTTTCATAAATTCTTCCATCCAAAGTAAAGTTCTGCTATAAAAACCAGTCAATAACAAGACTCGTCTGCTATAAATACCCCATTTTTGCTCGAACAGTGAACAGTGAATTCAAATGTATACGGTATGTAATAGAGTCTAGCTTTAGGACTACTTTTTTCTGTCCTAAGTAGGAGTCTTATTAACTGAACTTGACTGTATTACTACACATTACACATACATTATAGACCAAATGGAAATAGGTCAATAGCTTAGTATTCAAGTACAGGAATCACTTTACACAACACTACCCCACCACATTCCATAAACACGTTAATGCACTATGTCCAAGTTTGCTTCCTTCTCTTTCCACAACTAAACTATACCTCCATCTTGACTTGTGACCAGATATAGAACTTTGGTTGTATTTTCTTTCTTCATTTGTATATTGGTCCCAGACTGGTTCCTGTTTGCTATTGTTACAACCAGTCTACATTTCACCATCCTCAGTACTCTCCGGCACAAGGTATTCCCTGTTCTCATAGGTCCAGAAGTCGTTCAAATCTATCAGAATACTGACAACAGTGTCTCCTTTCCCACTGTAATAAACACACAAAAATATATATCAGGCAAAGTAACAGATAAGACTTTACTGGAATCAAATGTTTTACCTTTTGGTACCTCTCGAAAGGCAAACTAAATGATTTTTATTGAGTAACAGTCAAACTTATATTGAGTAAAATGTCTTTTTCTTATACATTTTTTGTATTTACTATATAACAACAACTATTCTCATTGGGTTTATCGCAATTTCTTTTGAGTTTTGGTAAAAAATTAAGTTTAAAATAATAAAATTGAGCGAGTACACAATAAAGTGCCAGTACGTATATTTTATTCTGCGCTAAAACACGGGTACAGATGTTTTATTGTGATTCTAACGCAGCAAGACAGATTGTAACTCTCTAATGTGTTGCACTAGCTTTTTGGAAAGCTTATGTGGACAGGATATCGTTTGGGAATTTGCAGAATGTTACAGTAAAAGCAAGGACCAAGTGCAAGTGGTAACAGCCAAATTTTATCGTAGAAAAAAACACGGCTTTTTTCCTTTTTGTACATAGGAGAAAATCATGTTAGAGTAAGTTATAATTGGTGTTACTCAAATCACAAAGTATAATCATCATATATCTACACATACCAGACAACTAGATCTTCTAAGGTGAGCTTAAGTGGATCAGCTGGCTTCACCATGTCAAATATCTCATCTTTAACATCTTGGAATGAGACCGGTTCCTGACCATGGATTCTCATCTGTTCCTGAATAGCCTGGAAAAAAACAAAGGGAACCAGTCAAAATCTAATATGGCACATAACAGTTTTCCTATTACGCTCAAATAATTTTTTCTTTAATTTGCTTAAGTATTTGAAAACTATTTATAATGTACAGCACAATTATTTTACAAACATTTTCACATAATGATAAGATTGGAACTAATACATTTGATTTTTGTTTGCAGTAAAAAAAAGTTGAAACTACGCGATGAAATAAAGAACTAAGTTGCAATTCCTTCACTAGACTATATTCTGAGCAAAAAACAAAAACAAGAACTAAACTGCTCAATTTGTCTATGGTACTTGCAAAACACCAACATGGTCTTTAAAAGAATAAGTTTCTCCCCTGTTTCTATTGGTATCTTGCTTTGAATAGAGACAAGAGTTGTGTTTAATAGCCAACAAAATGATCTTAAACAGATTTATTCCAGTAAATATACCAAGCATTACTTATTTCTTGACTTATGAAAGCTTTATAGTATGACAAAAGCTGAACACTAAAAAAAAGACAGGTGTGTTTGTGTTTGTATTGCAGGTGTTTACTATAATCATGATAAAAGTCTGATACTTGTGAGAAGGCTATTTTAAGCTATATGAATACTGATTATCTACATAAAGGTGAAACCTAATTGGTTAAAGCTTGAAGGATTCAGAGAAATATCTACATGTTCTAGAGGTGTGTGCTGCTCTTGAAAAAAATCATAAAAATATAAACTTTCTTAAATTGTCCTGTCTGCCCTTTAGAAATCCCTTTGTTTCATTGAGCAAGAAACTTTATACTTTGCTTAGTACTGGTTGGTTCCAGGAAAGGATTCGAGCATGATTTCACAATCAAACTAAAGTAAATTGAGGGCCTTATGGAAGACTAATTTAAATGTCAAATAAGCCCCCTCGTTAAATATCGCAAAAACCTAAACGAAAGGTTCGTGACCAAAGGGGCCAATACACCAACACAAAGGGGCTAATACACCAACACAAAGGGGCCAATACATGAACACTGTCATAAAGTGCACCACATATCTCCTCCCATACAGTAAGCTTGAGCTATAACTATCTGTCTGCACTATTTATTTATCATTTTTAAATCCAGCACCAGTAAGAAATTCTCATAATATTACCTACACTTGCCTGGCTGCTGGTGTCTAAAACCTAATATTTAAGAAATTAAGGTAGGGTAGTGTCCCAAGGGAATAAGCCAGTGTATTACATATTGGTATGTGGTATATCAACACTAGGGTCAGCTTCCTATTGTCAGTTATTTGTCTTCCAAACAAGTCGTCTACATGAAAACTATACACAGGACCCCAGGACTTCCCTGATCAGTATAAAGTTGCCCTTTCCTTCCCAATTAATTAATTTCATAAATAAATATATTAATAAATTAGCATACTTATACATGTATAATGATAAATGCTTCTTATGAAGGAATCTGAGTTTGAAAAAAAACAAAACTTAATAGCCCACAAGTACTACGATAAAAATCTTCAATGACTGACCCGTTTAAATATTATTTTTGACAATTTCGGTATGTGATTTCTAGGCTATAGGATCGAGTTCTGTTGTGTATATGTTCCACAAGGGCATGACTTCATATGTACTATGTGGCTATGAAGTACAGATGAATACATTTTTATTTTTATTTTGAGCGGGAGTCCACCTTTAAAAAAAATGACATTATCACAGAAGTACAGATCTAGTCATATGCAAGTGTCATCTATTTCAGTATATAACTTTCATGATAATTAGAACATCATGCTACATGTTGTTTGATCCATGCATAAGATGAGCTATGGTGACACCAATAATTACATGAATCATTATTAGGCACCATTAGTGTTGCTAAATTCCATTAAAGCTACACAAGTACCTATACATTGAGTAACATGTATTAGTGTTGCCAGTATGAGTTCAGTACATAAGAACACCATGCTGTGATTAATTGGCAATGTTTGAAAATAACAGACTAACACTGTCACAAAGCACTGTTGTTAATAAGAACTGTTGCCAGTGTAACATATCTACCTATAAGATGTTGGTATGATGGTACTATATATGACAGGGGTCTGGATGGGGTGAGTCCAGTGTTATAATGAGTCTCTACGATGGAAGAACGCTACAGTAAACTCTGTAGTACAGACATGGAATGAGAACATTGACCAGATACGCCAGAATAAATTACATGGACCAATGCATTACAAAATAGGTGTTACATGTGAATACAATGGACATGTGTTCTATACTCTATTGTAATAACATGACAGTATAATCCACCTATTTCACAATGCAACAGTCCGTGTAATAAATTCAGGAGTGTCTGGTCAATGTTTGTATATAATAACTAGGTGTAAACTTTTGTAAATAAAGTACTAAATAATTGTAAAAAAATGAAAATAGCTACTTGTCAGATTAAAAACTACTGAAGCTAACAGACTTTCTGAAGTAAAGATTGCATAGAAAGCAACTAAATTATACAAGAAAGCTTTACATAATGTGATACATTTCACCCCTGTTCTGATGAACATCTTTCAAATCGGTTAACCAACAAATGTTTAAGTTTTGTATTGAAGAGGTAATTTATCCTTGCTTTACCAAGAGCTGTCCTATTTAAGAAAGCGGTCATGCCGTTGTTGTGTTAGGAACCGGTAAGTCGAGCTGTTTTTACATCCACATCAAACCAGACACATTACACAGCATTGAACTCTTCACTGCTAACTACAAACTCAGTAGCTCAAACTTGTAGTAATCAACAATCACAGCACACTGTTTAAGTATGAACATAACACAACCATGAACCTGCACTGTAGCACAACTCATGAACAACGCCCCCCTTTTGTACACAAGATTTTCACAAAGGTCAAAACAATAACTTTTTCAATAACACTTTAACTGATATAAATTGGAAACAAGACCAACAAGATCCTCAAACAGTTTTGTTTTTTTAAATAAATGGATTACCTTTATAATATACTGTAAGCAATCATCATCAATGTTTAGGAATGTGAGAAGATATAAGGAACAAACCTAATACATGAACAGCAGTTACACATTAATCCAGCTGATAAATGAGCCACAACATTTCCCAGGCAACATTTGTCTGAGGGAGAATTAACATGTCTAATCATATACAACATTTCCCTTTATACGATTGAGTTAACAAGTTAATCAAGGCTAATTTAGCAATTATGGGTTAATGATAACTGATGTTTTATCACTATTATTCAAAGTCAAATCAATCCGTCTACTGTATCGGTGCTGATCTTTCTTGGTAACCTTGGTAATGACAATTCAACATGATCCCAAAATCAATTTTCAGTAAAAATAATTCTTCACATTTTCATAGAGTAAATATGGCTACCAATTTTTTTTTTAAATTGTTGTTCTCCTAAATCCACAGTTAATCAAATGGATGAGATTGTCACTATATATTTCTGTGTTAATAGCCTACTGTGTAACCTAGGGAACTGTAGTCATAGAATTACTAGCCCCGAGTAAAAGCAGTTTGTTAGCTTCAGATGGTCTGCTGACTATACTTACTGGAATTTCTGCCGCATACTTTTTTATGACACCCTGGGAAATTTCAGGCAAAAACACTATATTCCTCAAATCGCATGGCACAATGACATGCAATGTCTACATACTTCTCTAATAAACTTGAGCTCAAAATAAAAAAATAGATATTCTTTGGATAAAAATACTCGTTTGATACAAAGTATCATATTCTACGCATGGAATGACAGAAAAACTATAAGATAGAACATGTCTGTATCTGCTTTTGATAACACGTTTAACCTACAGTAAACCAGTTTGTATATCTGTATTAAATGGTTATTTCTATCATTTACTTATGTGTAATCTGTCCTTTTTTTAATTCACCGTGCACAATCAATCACTTTTTAATTCATCATACACCATTTCTCAACATTATCCTGAATTTACTTTTAAAAGACGATTTGTGAAACTTAGGACTGTTGAAAATTAAAGTTTTGTATACTGCGGAAATTCGGAGTGATAAAGGATTAGATAGAAAGTCCTATATACTGACCCTAAAGAAGAAGTTAAGAGAGAATACATTGAGGTATCCTTTCTGTTGTACATCCAGTATACGGAACAAGTATCTCAGGGCTTCAGGTTCTTTACGGTTCTCCAAGGCTAGCACAAAGTCTAGGTACGTCTTGTAGTCCTAGAGGTAAACATGAACAACAAATAATAGCACAGACTTGGTTACAATCTCAAATTAGCTAATCTTGGTGCATTTAATAAATCTTTGCAAACCACAAACCTAAGATCTACTATTAACGATATAGCCACTAGGTCTGATTGAGTAAAGCTTGGCAGGTAATTGTTTTAGAAGAAAGAAAAACTTTGAATTTAAACCTGACCAGATTGGAGATGTTAGATTTGGCAAGCAGTCCATCTAGGAAAGGGAATTCCAAATTTAGACCCTAGCAGACATTTAAAATGGATAACACATAAGCTTCTGGTGGGTTCAGAGCTGAATTACACTCCATTACGGAATACTGAAATACAGGTATACCATAAGAGCCCTAAACTGATTGTCAAGGTATTCCACGATAATATGGTTGTGTCAACTATATACGAATACACAAAAGAGACAAAGTTGCCTACCATTTCACCATCATAGGTTAGGCACTCCTGGAAAACTCTATCAAGAAAGACGTCAGTCAATGTACCTGTACCATACCTGTTCAAATAATGCATGAACTTGATCAGAAACATTCACTCAACAGTAAATACATGGTATCTTGGTTTATACGTAAAACTTTGATTTATTTTCATTTTACAGAATTAAGTTATGTTATGGAATAAGCAATCCAATTAATTAAGTATAATTATCCAAAATGTTAAGCTGCAACAGGTATCTACAAAAAAGTCACATTCTGGGTTAGTTTCCTTGAGCTCTGAGATACTTCTGCTATGTTTTATCTGCTAAAGATTCACTTAACATGAACAAGAATTTAAGCTTGTTCAACTATTGCTGACTTTCCCTTTGTCTATTTTTGTTTCTGAGCTAAAGGGCATCCAATAGTCTCAGTAGAAAGCTGACAAAACTGGTCTGTCTTTGCAGCAACATGACTATTTCCACACACTTATGTATCTAATACTCACCTGGCTAGTTCATCTTTACTCAACATGCCGTTATGATCTTTGTCCAGGTTTAGATACTGGCCGTACACTCGTAATGCTGATGGAGCTGAGAACCAATTAGACTCCTGCATCTCCTTTGATAAATCCTCATCTCTCAACTGTAACAAAAAGACGTTGTTTTTTATCCAATTCGTTATTACAAGAGTCACATGATTCATGTCTCAAACAATAACCAACATATGAGGTCAGATATCAATATCATCAAAAACCAGTGCAGACCCAATGTCATGTGATGTCAATGTATGAGAATATCAGCTGAGCAGTTACGATTACAACTTTTAAGTCAATCAATAAAGCACCTTATTCAAAATGTTAACACAGGTAGTGTTTTTTTTCATTTATAACTGTATGAGGAATAGTAGGTCAGTAAAAACTACCTCTAACAGATCGTCAAGGAAACTACAGGCAAGGATGTCCTGTATTTTGATCTTGCCTATTCTCATTGGGTCCAAGAAGAAGAAAAACTTCCTGACAGCAGTACATACATAGAATGAATAGAACGACTTCTCCAACCCATTCAACTGAAATAGATAATCAATCATTAAGTGTTGATATGTATACGCTAGTGTAATGTTAGTAATGAACTGAGATTGGTAGAACTTAATCTAGCACACTATTAGTTTTATGAAACTTAAATAAAATCAGTTTTAGTAAATTTATTTAAACAGTTTGGGTATTTTCTGAACTACTGTAATTCATCAATGCAAAATAACCAGAATTTATCCAAATATTTGTCATAGATTTCGTGAAGTTTTACACTTTATGTGATCATTGGATTTAAAGATATTCTTGCATTTATCAACGTAGCAAACGTTTTACTCAGGCCTTGTTTACATATGCTTTACACATACTAAACTTGGTAAAGGGTCAAAGTACATTTTTGTTTGTTTGAAGTTGGAAACCATCTATAGAAACATAAGGTAGAAGCATTAGGTGATGAGGATTAATACATGTACAGTGTAGACATTCTCTTTAATAAGAGTGTGCTGCTTGCAGTGAAACTTGTACAAGTCAACTTAATCTTCAACATAACCTTTAAAAAGAGAAATCAAATGTAAAACAGACAGGTGACACAAGATATATTTAAAATAATGTTTTATAGATACACAAAAAAGTGTCTAAACTCAGGAAATTTACTAAAACTTAAGAGTAACAGTCCTTGATGTGTCTTATACGGTAGGTGCAACAATCAAGGGGATACAGCGAAAGGGTCGTAAGTGCTGTTCAATAAAGAAGCAGATAGAACCCTTTATCATTCACCTCTTAAGTTCTTTTCTTGAAATAATTATATACATTGTAAAACAAAATGTCAGTTCTGGTAATAAAAAGCTTTGTAAATGCAGATGCACATTCCAGCTAGAAGTATTGACAGATTTGTCTAAATGCTTGCAATTGGCAGGTTTGAGTTTAATCTAGAAGCTCTTGTAGGGGGTCAAATGTGGTGGTCAATGTCATGGAAACTAAGTAAGCCAAAGGTTTTTTTTTCATAAACTGAGGTGATGCAAGCAAAACACAGAGAAAGAGAGAATCAGAAGAACTTCGCAGGTTTAAGCCTGGGCATTTTGTAGTCATGCGAAATATTTCTTACCTGAATGTAAATCTATATGATAACAAACCAATGGAGTTAAGTAAGTTACCTGAAGAGCTGAGTTTGTATATATTGATATGAAATATAAGGAAGCTCATAAAAGATTTTACAATTCTAGCAGTGTAGCAATATCTACCGGTAATGTGAGATGTGGTACATTTGCTTTGAAAACGGCTCTTGCTTAACATTCTATAACCAAATGAGCTGCACTTCATATGGCCCCAGTCAGTTTAGCTATACAGAAAGGATGCCAGTAACGAACCACTAAGAAAACTTTATGTGCACATCGTTTCTTATCAAATAAAATAAAGCTTAATTAGAGATGGTTTGATAGACATGTTCAAGTTCTTTCAAATGCACTTTGTGTTTTTATTCTATTTGTTTCGGAAATTAAAGAAAATATACTTTAAACCATGTCACTAACTTCCCCAGTACCGGTGCAGTTTCCCCAATAAAGAATCATTCAACTGAGTGTCAGGGACCGTCTCAAAACGGTTTTATTACCATCAGAAAGACTAGACAAACTTTTCGCTTAAACATATTTTAACACACTTTAGTTTTATAATTGTGATGTTTTACGAGTTAAACATTTACAAAAAATTTACAAATATTGTTTTGAAGTACACGGTGCTTTGTACATTGGAGATGTGGTGGGTCGTGGATGATTGAGCTAGTTCAAACATCGTAAAAAAAACAAAGTTGTTGCTTTGAACATTTAAACCACACAACAAAAGGAACCATACCTTTGTCTACACTTTTTTAAGTAAAAAAGCTCCACGCATTGCTCAAATCCTAAGGCTAATTTGCCTTTATTGTTTTCCTGTCCATCAATGAAGCATTACGTTGATCTATGAATGAATGCAAGGTGACACGAAGGCAAGAGTGTTGGTGTAACTGAAAAACCACAGAAAGACTGATCAGGCTCTGAAATCTGTGAAATTTGAACACAGAAACATCGTCTGATTCCAGTCATTTTGTGGTTCGCTTTTCTTCACATCTCGCCATTTAAAATCATATCCATAAACGTTGTCACCTCATGAACTAAGTATCCGTATTGGTTTATTTCACTGTAGTAAATAACTCTTTAGAATCACAGTTCCATGTTGCATGTGTTGACAAACTCTGAATTCAGTTTTTTCTTGCTGCTAACATCTAATTGGTTTATGTGCTTACGAGGCAAGTGTCGATAATTAGGTAAACATGCACATGTGGCTTCCGAAAAATGGCTCCCTGTCAAGCGCTTGAAAATGACAATCAAGCTTTTTGGCGATTTGAGGAACTGATCAACTGCACATTCAAGTGAAACATTTTTGCTTTTGAAAGTCAAATACTTGTTCTACCAGATGGCTAATTCAAATAAATATGTATCAAAGCTGATTCAGATATAGAAGGTACTGAATTCAATTTTGATCCGTTACTGGGGATGATCCGTTACTGGCGACACCACTGTAGTATAGCATGTTTGTTGCTATTTACCATATATAGCACAACCTGATGTATCTGTGTGTACAAGATCAAATTATTACTTCCGAGAAACCTAGTAAATGATTATTCAATTGAAACTCTGCTACTATTACCCAGAAAAGTTAAGTTCTTTAAACAAAAGAAAAACACACAAAACACAACAGACCTACAACTAGAAGCATTTTGATATGAAAACAGCACCCTTTATATTTGTTTCTGATTATTTCTACCTATGCCTATAACTACAAAACACCATCTGATCAAGGTCTATCACATTGAATAGCTGGTTAAAGTAAACCAATCAGAATAAGAAAGAACTCTTCTAAGTAGAGCACATTACCTGTGGCAAAGTAGGTATCAACTCCAAAATGTAGTTTTCTAAATCCTGAAATCAAACAAGATAATTGAACATATTGAGAATAAAAAATGTGAAAGATAAAAACTTATATATTTAATTGACATGAACTTGTATTAAGCTAATAATCCTCAAACATGAACTATAAAAAACAATTAAGCACGTTGAAAGAGCTCAACCCCTTCTTCAATCCAAATTTCATGAACATTGATTTATTACCAAAGTTATTTCATCTTTTCAATATTAAACAAGGAATTCGCTGGAAGTGAGGAATGCTTCCCAAATGCATGTTGTCTATAAAAGGCAAAACTTGTAATCAAACACTACTTGTGCACCAAGACATGACATGAAAACCACTTTCATGAAAAGAATTAAAGCGAGATAACTTAAGTAAAATGTAGGATAGGATTATGGTTTTTGTCTTCTGTACTTTCTCTCATTTACATGTACCAAGTTTAATTTCAATCCCTTTAGTACTTTCCAAGATATGGCTATGACAAGCAACCATTATGAAAAAATGGTTAATGGGAGATACCTCAGTAATATACAGGGTAGGGTTATAGTTCTTGTGCACTGCACGTCCTCTCATTGCCATCTATCTATAAACCAAGTTTCATTTCAATCCCTTTTGTACTGTTCAAGATATGACCCAGACAGGCAACACTTATAAATGAAAAATGGTTAAGGGGAGATAACTCAATAAATATACAGGGTAGGATTATGGTTCATGGGCACTGCCCTTCCTCTAATTGCCATCTATATATATACCATGTTTTATTTAAATGCCAACAGTAGTTTTAAAGTTATTAGCCGGAGAAGGTACCGGACGGACGGATGGATGGACAAAGTGGCGACTATATGCTTCCCACTTTGGGGAGCTTAAAAAAATGTACAATGAAGCTATAATCATACCAACCTCTGAAACATTTACAAGTCATCATTTTTATAACACGTTATAACACAAATAATGACAAAGTGATATACAGGCTTGACTTATGTTATTCTTAATATTGAGGTGGTCTTTATAACAAACAAAGGAAAACATAACTTTTATACAAGTACTAGGCATAAGAATAACGTTCACACACTACTTACAGACTCTTTGAGATATCCCTGCCCAGCCACATCGTAGAGGGAGAGACCAATACGTGTCTGATGTAACCAAACTTTTCTCATCACATAATTAAAGAACTGCATTATAGAGATACGACCGTATGGATCTGTCTGTAATAACTTTGTGAACACACTGGATTTAAAAAATTGCCTGAAAGAGAGAAATTGATAAAGTGAATGCAATCTATGAATTATCTTATGTTTTAATTTGTGTATACAGTAAAAACACGCTTTAAGACCACACTGAACTTAAGATCAATCCACTAATTTGACAACCTTTTTAAAGTCCCATTTCATTGATTTCTTCTTTATCTTAACTCAATAGTAAGACAATTTGACCTCAGATCAAGTGGTGGTCTTAATAGCAGAGTACAATGTATTTCATATCAATAAATTAAAGAAGCTACAGTATGGCAAACTTTATATAAAATATAGTACTGTAGTTAGCTATTACTGTGAAATTACCACCATTCGGACCGACAAAAATGGTCTTATTAGTGGACCAGTCTTAATATCAATGCAAGTGGTCTAACTAGGGGATCTTTACTGTACTGAAATAGTTTACAAAAAGAAGTTATTCAGCTATTATTCAGTAATAAATCATATGAATCAATGCTGTATTCATGATTTCAAAAGTTAGTTCTCCCAGATTATAAAGTTGCACTTGTTAGTCGAATCTGTATACAGTCAAACCTGTCTACAATGGTGAGCAACGGGAAATTACAAAATTGGCCTTTGTTGACAAGTGGCCTTTGTTAGGAGTGCCAGAAGCTATATACATGTACATATAGGAGCCATTCTTTGCTGATGTATAGTTTCAAGTTATGTTGTAAATGCTATTCAACTGTGCATTAGTTTACATACTGGCATTTAGGTCCTGCCTCTGCTGCCACCTTCTGAAAATCTTCAAAGTTGATCATTTGATCCTCACCTACCAGGGGCGGTGTGTGATACTGATCAAGGAGAAACCAAAGACGCTAGAATAAAGAACAAAGACTGTTACTTCAGTTACAAAACAAACTGATCAAAAACAAAATATCTTCTATCTATGTGCTTTTTTTCTTTAAATAATTACTTCACGGTCTTGCAAACTTGCACATTGATTTATATAAAATGAGACCATATGAAATATTGACCCTGGTTAAAAGGTTCATTAAAAAAGTCAGCAGTTCAAACACAAGGATTTATTTTTGTATTTGTAGAGCACAAACATTCTCTATCTCTTCTAGACCTGCTCATAACAGAGTGACAAAGAAACACTACATACACGCTTAGCAGATCTTCATTGGCCACAAGACTTCCACTCGTCCTATCTCCATGACAGATGCTTTTGGATGCAGGACAAGTGGAAATTTTAAAACCTAGCATTTATATTTCTTGTTTTTACCATACTGTTTAATAAGCCAGACCAGTAGAGATTACGATATTTTTTGTGCTCTGATTCAAATTTACACTCATCCTGAATTCCAATTATGTGACAGGACAAGTCGAATGTTTTAACCATAATGTGGAGGCTAGTATTGTTTAACCTGTAGTTCATCATTGTCCAACAGTTCTCTGCTTCTTCTCTGTAAGAACACAGCTCTTGATTCCTCCCTTAACTTCAACAACAACGGCTCCTCCTCTGAAGGCAGCTGTTAACATAATAAGTACAGCTTACAATATCACAAAAGTATTAAGGTAAGGAAAGAATCTATTGTTAATTTAAATACAATGTGTTGCTTTTTGTGATGTCTTCAGTTTTCTTAATTAAGAATAGGTACTTGAATAAACTACTGAAATTAGGTAAGTTGTTGTGACTTACTTTTTCATACAGTCGTGGCAATTTTAAGTGTGGATGATGATGATGATGATTCTTTACACCTTTACAGTCATGGTAAATTTCTGTGAACATTTGCATTTCTTCTGCTTTTTGCTGTTCATCTGGAGCTTTGCCTAGGAAAAGATATCATCAAATAAATATGACAATTGTTACTCTTCTGTACTACCAATAGATGCATCATGGGCATTGAAAGTGATCACCACCAACTCCTAACAACCAAGTGGAGTACAATGAGTCCAGTATGTACAAGAATTCCCATTCACAATGTCATCACATTAATTTTGACAACTTCACAAACATTGAGCAGGTTTAAGGCTTTACTTATTCTTGATGGGCTAAGCATGGCTCAAGGCTCACTGAAGTTACAATGACTATTTAAACACTAAACTCTCAAAGCACCAATGGTTTTAGAACACTTAGAGATTTTTCCAGAGGGTTTTAGCAGGAGGCTGCACTATATACATCTTTGAATAAACTTGTATTGCCAGATATCATTAATATTTCTACAACACACATTTTTGAAAAGACCAGTAACACATTGACCTTACACAACAGGACCCGCTTTCTACTGGACAATGTTGTTCAGTCCATAGTTTATGTCAAAGCATGCATAAGCAACAGGCGGAGCGTGCACAAATGAAAAGTGGGAACGGTGCAATCAGATATCGTTGTTGTTTCATGATCAATTTACTGAAAGGTTACATCATTGTTTACTTCCCGTATTGGTCAAATGTCGCTAGACTGAATGATGTTAGAGGCATTTCAATGTTATCAGCGAAAATAGTAGAACGGCGAAAACAGGTGACGGCACGATACTTGGTTTCATGTTGTGGTCATTAGCAACTCCAAATTATTTTAAAGGATTTTCTTACATTTCTTGTTTTCCACAAAGCTAATTAATGCCTTCTTCCACTCCATCACTGGAAAATTGTCTGTTTCTATATTCGTTAGTGTCATGGTTCTTAAAGTGTTGAAATTAAGGTCATTTTAGTAAAAATATCTAAAACGAATTCAAGTTTTGATTTGTTTTTCGTCCATCTTCATTTTTCCCCACGAATTTGTAAGAAGCCTTTTGATTGGACGGGTGTTGATTATGTTGGTATCCAGTCCCGCGCCGGTCTTCAACTGGGAACCAAGTTCACAATCTTAACAATTTTGTTTTCTTCGAGACACGCCGTTAAATATTCTTTCAATTAGAATGGAAATCGGAACAGAAATAAGTAAAAAGATAAGAGTAAGTAATAGAAAATAGACAGATGACATCGCAATGTCTAATGCACCCAAGTTGCGCCTGAAGAAGCAGTCATTCTCTACTTTGACAAGCTAAGCCCATATCCTCATAAATGTAGCTTGAATCAATTTGATCAGTAAATATTAAAATATGAATAGAAGTTGTTTTAGTCACGAACGAGCCATTTCAGATAGTTTAAAGATTAAACGAAACTGGGGGCCTTTCTCCTGACCAAAGAATTCTAGCTAAAAGTCTATAGTTGCTACTGAACCTAGATGCCTTGGTACAAATCTTCATATGGAAAGCATGTTTGACATTGCTATGTTTCTGCATTAATTTACCTGATATCATGTTCAAAACAGACAGATATGTAGGGCTCTGTTTTGACGAGAATTTTAAGACATCAGGCTTCAAGGAAAAAGATATCATGAATGACCACTGCATTCTACTCTGCTCCTTGATTTAGGCCATTTCTGGCAACAAACAAGTCGGTTTAGAAAATTGGTTGATGTTTTACAATAGATAGGGTTAGGCATGTAGAACAAAGTACTTATTTTCGGGCTAGTGAAAGTTGATTTTACTGCCTTTGCTAGTAAGTTGCTCTTCCAAGAGTGTGGCCAAAAAGGTGACAACATTAAAAAAACATTTTTAGTTTTGTTACAATTTAATGACTTGATAAGTGAGAATATGAAAATATCCAAATTAAGTCAAATTTGTTGGCAAAGGTAGGTATGTTCAACATCATATTTCGAAAAAACGAGCACAGTGACCTACTGTTTCTATTAGCTTGTTGAATCAGCATTAAATTTCCTGCAATATATAATTATGTAAATATATGAAACTACCGAAAAAGTCTTCAATTGTTACCTCTAAAGTAGGAAAGTTGGTCTGGTCCGGAATTGTTGTGTGTTGCCATATATAAATTATTATTCAAACCACTTCAATCATAGACACACCTATTATGTGCACTGTGATTTGATTTTAATATAGATCTCTGAAACATACAGGTCAGATGACCTCTGGAGTAATGTAAACATTTCCAACATAATAGATATTCACTGAAATGTTTTTTATGAATATTCCACATTGATAACCATGAGATTTGCGTTTGCAATGATTTTTATCTCATACTTCTTCTTTCAGTCAGCCATCAAGGCAAAGCTGATTGAACAGGGTGCATATGTTGGTGAGTGAAATGTTTTTTTGTTTTATTTTAATATCAAAAGTTCACCAAAGGTATCAGTCTTTTATGTTCAACTTCAAACCATTTTCTCTTCCATTGTGTATAGCATTCATTTTATGCTTCCTGGTTTTGTATAGAAATTACATATACACATATATCATTGATTTATAGCAGATTTTGTTATTATGAAATTGTTTTATCAACTATACTGAAGCAAACTCCCAACGCAACACTCTGAACAATGTGTAATATTTCATTTGTTTTTCAAACAAGGCATACCAAACTCGGCATATGTGTATACAATCATATCTGTAATAAAATAGTTTCAGCAAATAAAGTCAACTTCCAAACATATTTCTGGTAAATAGCACTGAAGGCACATTGGTAGCAATAGAGTTAATTTCATGAAATGTTAGGAAAGTCAGTATCTGGTGTGACCAACATGCGCATTTATGACAGCTAAACAAGGAATATATCACCCAAACTGTATTTGATTTACTCATAAGTTTCAGACACCTGTTTATCATTTTGATTCGTATTTAACCATTACAATTTAATTCAATTTATTCGC
>ENA-OREC01000400-OREC01000400.1-marine-metagenome-genome-assembly--contig:-NODE-400-length-16442-cov-14.581546_pt1 | contig 16442 bp, 6 predicted proteins | sample MGYA00248626_ERZ508543 | MGnify/ENA primary metagenome ERZ508543 (study PRJEB26211, sample SAMN05518279) | marine metagenome | isolation source: Puget Sound, Washington, USA | host: Bankia setacea...
CTGAACAGCTTGTCATACGTACTTACCATAGATGTACTGACGCTGAACAGCTTGTCATACGTACTTACCATAGATGTGCTGACGCTGAACAGCTTGTCATACGTACTTACCATAGATGTACTGACGCTGAACAGCTTACCATACGTACTTACCATAGATGTACTGACGCAAAAAGTCCTTGATTATTAGATAAAACAATATTTTGTAAAAGAAATGAACGTATAAAGGGAGACAGAACAAAAGAACAAACGGACAATAGATCGGACGAGGGTTGAGGGGAACTAATCTGGGACCATATCTTCTTCAACCATTTCCACTTCTTTATCAAATCGAGTCAATCAAACATAGTCTACATTCCCCTCCAACCTTATTATTTTTAGAAGTAGTAGTGTAGTAGTTGAATCATCATTAACGTCATCGTAATCATTATTACAACGTTCATATGTTGAGACTAAAACTTGGTCCGTTGTAAGCTTACCATGATGGCGACATATTTGGTCATGTTACAAATGGACACACACTGACCAAGCTCTGTCTGTACGCCATAACTGAACGCCATACTGTATTGACTGGGGTCGTACGCCATGCAACCTGTAAACAATACTAGTACATGTAATGGTAAAATAAAACATATACAAATATACATGGAGTTTGTCTGTTTCACATGAATATCGTTTCTAAAAGCACTTGGGAAGTAGATAATGTATTCGATGTGCGTCCTGCAACATACCCACAATGCATCTGGCCACGCCTTGAACAACTTCCAAGTGTCAACATCATTTGCCAGTTTTTATTTCATTAGTAGATCCGTGTTCCGGTGTTGTTTTGGTTTTGTTTAATATTCCGTTATTTGTGTAATATGTTGTGTTTATATTATTCACAGTAAAATACATGTAGTGTTAATGGCAAATTGTTTTTCACTTGAATGCACACAGTGTTTTAAAGTATTGGGATGATAATATCGAATCTGACTGGGACAGACGTGAAACTGGTTTAAACGTTTGATTTAGTCCATGTTTCACTCCCAGTGTTTGTAAACATTAGTTTTGCAAATATACATTAGCTGAACATTAGTCTATACATGTACTATTGTGTTGGCACAAGTTAAACAATGTATATGGGAATACAATGAAAATCTGAACTATAGTAATCCGTGTTAGCTATCAGTATTTACCTACATATTTGGAAATGCACTCTTGTTATATAACGATCAGTAAATGGACACAATCATCAATGGATTGAGGATTTAAATTCATAACTTGCTTTGTTTATCAGGCAATTACATTACATACTTTCTATAACTACATTTGCTTGATCAATGCTATTGATCGAAGTTTTTGTTGAATTGACCAGAAACAAGGCAATATATTTAGCAAACACGATGCATTTTGGTTCGAGAACTCCTACACTAGAAATAGTGTCTCACATAATACTTGAGTGCCTTCTAACCTCAAAGTTCATTGCAATGGATGTTAGGCCTCAATGAGTCTAAGTGTTTGAAATTAAAACAGTCTGTGTATTTTAACAAATAAAGAAAGTATATTGATGACCTTAATCATAGGAATATTTCTAACTCATGGGGAAACGTGCAATTATAGGGGTGACAATGTGTGTGTTGAGTGGCGTGCTGGTCAGTGCATCATTGGTGTTACCTACGTGGCAAGTGTACGAGGACCAAGTGACAACCGTCCGGTCTGGCCTCTTCTACAACTGTACGCTCCATGATGGACACAAGGATTGCGCGTCGCTCACCGAAACCGGTAAGATTCTTTGTGAAAAGTATTGCTGGTGTGTTTTGGGTTGTTGGGTTGACGTGGTCGTTAATTAAAGATAAACTACGATACAACCAAGCTCCATGCACGTACGTTAAGCTGTCCTGTTAAACCATGTTTATATGTATTTGGTATTGTCATGTGTCATTGTGATATTATTAGGGAAATGGAATATTGTTTGCGTCTGAGTTTGAGCGCGTTTTGTACTCACTGTGGTGTTTTTGCTGTGGTTTATTGCCTTAGTATTTCCTGGTTATTGTCGATAGTGTTGAAACCTATTCTTCTGTTTTAATCTCGCGCGAATCCATTCTTTAAACAAACCAGAAGATCTACTGAGCACTACGGGTAGACCTAACGAACTTTTCTCAAGAAAAGTATCATAATCTTGACTGGACTCGACACATGTCTCACATTCATTTCAGTCAATCCACATATTTCAGTTCGGGTGCACTAACACATGAGTCAAAGTATTATTACTAGAACTCTATTTGTTTACCCGTTTATATTTCAGTTGTGGAGCATGACGACGTCATATTATTGATAGTACGCGTGCTGTTATGCGTGGCGCTTATGTTTCTACTGATTGGTCTAACGGCCTATGTGACGTATCTCGCCTGCCTACGTCATTATGAAGTGCTGCCGATAATAAGCATAGTTATGAGTACCATAGCAGGTAAATATACTGGTGATTTGCATATTTACACTCGTGTTTGAATCCACAAACTACTGGCAGGTTAGTGTAATGTTCGAAAAGTTCCGAGGCCAGCGCACGCACATAATCTACAGTTTTGCACACGACCTTCGTTATTATGCAAATGACAAATAGATCAGTGTATGGTAAACCCTTACGGTCATTGCGCGACTAACCTTATACGTCAGAGACTAAAGGTAACAGTAGAAGACGTACAGTTGACTTTTACGATTCTCAAACTGTTCATACGAATCATCCAATCATTAATTTCCTCTCTAAGTCGGTTATCTGTCATCTATATGTTGTATCGTCAATGTTCAACGTATATCTTTGTAAACTATTCGGTAATAGTGGTGATCCAGTTCACCACGTCTACATGTGAACACAAGCAAGCGCACAATGTACTAATACGTTTCCAAAGTTCATCTGCCATCGAATAGTATCAATGTTTCAAACAAGCATATAACAATCGAAACATGTATATGAAATGGTGTGTTGTCATTGTTTGAGCGAACTTTGAATAATTCACCAATACACAGCCCAGAGTGACAGATGATACAAGGCTACACGCTACTTCAAATGATATGTTTCTGCGTCTTATTATTTGGGTTCTTATCTGAGCTAAATTTGACTAGATTACTTTGGATGCGTCATTTTTGTTCTAGCCTAGAGCGGTTATTTCACTGATTGCTTGATTTGATGATCAATGACATGCCTAGCAGACACTAACAAATCTGCTGCTGATTAAGTGTGTGAACTTCAAGCTCTTGTCTCCTTGCCTGGAAGGTCAACGGACATGGATTGAAAGACAAGCGGTCCCAAATAGTATCTAAATGTATGAGCCAATGAAAGGAAAACAGTTTAAAGGGTCCACAGTTGAAATGGCACTAGTGTTTTTGAAGATAAACAATGTGGTGCTTGTTGTTTAGTTGTTAGTCAAGCTGAATACAATAATGTCCATGCTTATAAACTAGTCATCGTTAAACTTATTGCCAGTATCTCTGGTCGATCTCAATTAGTACACATGTTATACCTGTCTCGTTTATGCGTGTGCTCTTTATTAAAGTGTTAAAGTAGGACGATTTATACACGTCTTACGGCAGTTTTGAATCACATCTTATTATGAGGAAAATCCTGAGCCTGCAATTTCACTGTAATCACGTTAAGGTGCACAGACATTTCGAAATGACGACAACTTTCTAATCATTACCTGCATTAGTACATAGCACTTAGTTTTACGACTTTCAACCAATTAACGTGATAAAGATTGGAACTAATCTACATAATTAAATATACACATGGCCTTTGGGTGTAAAACAAACAAAAGCACACAATTAGACATGTTCATGCGACATTCTTAAACGCTGCCGTGAGTTTCCCTTATACACAAAGAAGGAAACGAGCCGTGTTTTATTCATGTTAAAATATGGCTGTTATCACGGATCTAGGTTCGTGCTCTAGGTCCGTGCTTTTTAATTTACCTTCCGCTAAAACAAACGACATCATGTCAATATAAGCTTTGAACTTTTTTTTGCAACTTATTAGAGAGGTACAATCGGTCTTGTCGTGTTAGAATCGAATTAAAACATCGGTACCCGTGTTTTATCGCATAATAAGATATCCGTACTCGTTACGGTGCGTATAATTAAAGCACTTTTGCTAGGGCACTTGTGCTTTAATTCATACGCACCCGAACTCGTACCTATATTTTATTCTGCGATAAAACACGGGCACCGATGCTTTATTTCTTAAATAACACGTACTAGCTGGTTAGGACAATTATGGATAATACTGCCTTCCTCTAGAAATCTCGTAACACGTCTCGATTAAAAACCTAACATTACACATACACATTGCCCAATTCCAGTGTGTCTTTTGTAGGCCCATACATGTGCTTCTTTTTTTTCTCAGTAAAAACAAACATACTGTAAGTTTAAGTAAATCTAGGATGAAGCGTTTTTTCCGCAATATTCATGATCTTGTTGTGGATGTCCTTAAAGTTACTTGCGAACATAACCTAGACAAGCGTGTTTGCTTTTTTCTCTCAGGTTTTAGCACACATTGACGAACAATCTAACCGTCGAGTTTGCTGAACTTCTTTGTGTTTACAGGTTGTTGTTTGCTGTCAGGCTGTGTGCTCTATGGTAGAGTACATACTGACGGGTACAGCTACGGCGTGGGGTTCATGTTAGCTGTGGGTGCTTCTATCGTCACCTGGGCAACCGTGATTGTTCTAGTCAAAGACAAATGTGCACACAGGCAATCGTAACACTATAACTGTGTATACTTGTAATACATTTAACTTGACTTAACAAGTGTGTTGTGTTGTAAAATGATGTTGGCAATGTGACTGTAATTGCGGACTAGGAATTGCCAGTATTTCAATATAAACATAGAGAACATGAACCATGAACGTCAAAAATAATCATAGTTTACTGTTATAAATGAGTAATACCTATACACAGCTAGAGATCTTACCAATGTATTGTAGAAGTACCGGTCTCCGCACATAGCCCACCCATAACTCCTCACCTTCCGCCATTACCAAGTCGTCCTCGTCACGCAGGTCCAACGTCACATTAGTGATAGATGACGTCATTAGACGAGGTGTTGCTAACGTGCACATGCTGTTAGCAGTGGTCCATGGAAACGGATCATCAGCATTGGCAGTGTATTTAACTTCCCCTGAAAAAATACGCATTATGTCGCATGAATGGCTGTTGTTGAAGTGCAACCTCACGAAATGTAGATAGGCATGCATTTAGTATAATGAATGTCTACTAATGAGACGAGTCGCTGGACCCAGCATTTAGAAGCCCCAAGAACACCTCATTTCATCGATACTTCTTAATTGTTAAAATGTGGTTATTTATTGCGTGTTTGTTCAGTTATACACACTGCTGTTTTAACTCATCTAGATAATGTTGTTAACTCAATGAGCCGTATAGTTAACATGCTGTAAATAGTGATGGCCCAAACAAGCATGCGCAACAACAATTAATTAAGTGATATTACGTTGTAAACTATTGTTTCCGGTTAAATTAATCGATCTTGTTTCACTTGAAATCTCGTGGCGAAAAGTGTTGGAGTCTGAAATGTATAGCTGTTTAGTCCAAAGCAGTTAAATGACCGTCTATGTACATGAACACGAAAACATGTTTTGTATAATCAATTAATACATTCATGTAAGAATCATGCGAACAGTGATCAAAATTATTCGTGACATAAATATAGACCGTATTTTACATTTGATTATTTTAAGGGCGATTTATTACCAACACGTCCATAATATTTGTCTCACAAGCGATGGAAACAGCATGTACATGTGTAGTCAGAAGATATTTAACAGCGATAATAGATGTATAACGATTTATATAACGTAGCAAATTAGTCGTGTCCTGGAACATTTGTTCGATTCCAAAAAGGACCCCAATTTCATAAAATGTAATAAATATCTATACGTTGAAGCCAACCCTCCCTGCTGTTGTCTTTCTTTTAGTTTAAACATATCTATTGCATACAAAACAGCACGGGATTGGACAGAAACAACTTATATAAAGCCCGCTCCCAAACAGGTATATACAAATATTCAAATGGCAGGGATATAATACAAACAGTTTCAGAATCAATTTCTAAACATTGATACATTATTCATGAAATTGCGAAATAGATATTATTACAATACATTTCATTATAAGTTTACAATTGTTATTTATTTTATAGAAAAAAATGTATAAGAAAGGAGCATGTAAGAAAAAGAGAGAAGACGAAAAGGAGAGAGAGAGAGAGAGAGAGAGAGAGAGTAAAAAAGAAGAATAAGAAGAACGACCACGTCACACAGTCCCAGTCAATGTCTTTCTTTTACTAGGTTTAGGCTGTTGATGTTTACACTTTAATTTACGTTTATAACATATATATTGAACTAGGATTTTTTTAAAGTTTGAAGATTATGAAAAAAACACATTTCTAAAAACATTTCAACATGCGCGAGTACCTTTAAATATTGCTCTTAAAAATGTCTACAACGATGGCGGTAATGAAGTTGCAAGTAAGGGAGGAGAAAATATCACAACAATTTATTCAGACATATACTTATTAAGCTTTTTTATTGAAACATATATTTTTATATATTTTCCGGTCAATCTTAAAATTTAGATTCATTATCCACCGGTTGCCACACCACAACTCACTCAGACGATTATGTTGACAAGGACATTTACTTAGTTCTTTGACTGTTTGATTTATGTATTGGCATTACTACCGTTTGCATTTCATTAAAACTACAATTTGTTCCCAAGCCGACAACTCATACTTTTATTCGCATACATATAATATAGAAATGAATCACATATAGCTGGGCCTATTTTGAAAAGTGAGGACAGTCTTGTGCGGAAGTTAAGTTTTTCAGATCGACATGTATATATACCGGGTAAAAGGTACCACAACTGCGGATCCAAAAATGTTTTGCGAATCCATTACTTTATGTTAAACATTCTTTAGATTCCATAGGCAAACAGGATATGATAAAACACGATATTACTATAAACATATTTCCAAAGCCACCTGTTGTTTTCTAAATTACTTTCCGAAGTGTACGATAAGTTTTGCCAAAGAACATATGATTCTAAAAAAAGTTATACGGCGAGAGCCTCACTTTCTGTTTGATGTTATAGACATTTTATCGTATGTTGATACAGAATACGCATAACTGGAACCATGAGTCAGAGTTTGTATAGCCAATCGTTCTATGTAACTGTTGGGGTATGTTTACTTGCCTTTGACAATACTCGTGAATCCAATAACCACAAAGCACAAGAACACGTGCAGCTTCATGTCCACTATTATGACGTCTTTAACACACTTTCGATACAATTAACAAACTTTATTTCCACTCAATTGACCATATCAATATGAGTCCTGTCCAGTTACGAATACACAATTGATACTTATAACTTTGAGTTTTATAGCATAGATTTTCAGTATTGCGATATATCCGTAGTATATGCCAGTAGTAATTGAAGCATGCACTTGACAATTCTAAATGTACGTTTTGGACAAGAGTTAAAATATCAATAAACCACTTTGGGCTCAAACTAGTTTGCTTGAGCGACGAAAATTCGACTTATATGGTTGATCTCGTTGTTTGATCTGTAAAACTGAGAAGCTGCTGTTTATGTTTTGTAGATGGCGGTTGTTGAAGGTAACCCGTTAGTGGATGATGGTAAAATAGTAACAATGACTTAAACAGTGGCCGGAGGGGAAACTGTTGTCCAATGTAGCGTCACCCAACGAACGGAAAGATTGTAATCTGTTTAGATACTACTCACGTTTTAAAGTGCCCGTCCAAGTTCATACGCTCATAACAAATGCCAGATTAGCAGTTTGGCGACGTGCTGTAGTGTATTGAGGTGAATTGTGGTGTATTGACTTGCATTACTAATTCAGTCTCCGGGCATTTGGTCAGATTATCAGTACATCAGAATTCGGTATAAAGTGATATAAATGTCTATCCGGATCCGAATTAGCATAGTTAATAGATGAGAAAAACACAACTTTGTACATCGAGTCAGTGTAACTTCGTGATTCAAAGGAAAACATCGCCGTGAGACAAGGATTGGCTGAATAAAAACGGGTAAGTAATAGGAAAAATGCTCAGCAAAACGTGGATACACAAATGTAAATTTCGAAAATAAAACACCGTACTATTTAATGATATTTCACAATACATGTTTTCCTTCTTCGAGCAAGCAATGGTAACATAATAGTGCAGACGACTACGCCCTTGTTAATAGGGATTTCAATAGATACGATGTATGTTTGTCCATTTAAAGCTGATGACGACGAACGTATTGCTTTCCTTGATTCGTGCACGACTTTGACGGATTTTTTGCCCGACAGTTGTAAGTAAGGTCGTCTAAATCTCGTTTCTTTTAATTATTATTATTATTATTATTATTATTATTATAATAATTATTATTATTATTATTATTATTATTATTATTATTATTATTATTATTATTATTATTATTATTATTATTATTATTATCTTATTATTATTGTTATTATTATTATTATTATCTAATTATTATTATTATTATTATTATTATTATTATTATTATTATTATTATTAAGGTGGTTAAATCCGATGCTCATGTCATTATCTATGTGGCAACATTAAGGTGTTCTTTGTTAACTATGACGCTAACCATGTTGGATATCAGAAGCAGTCGGAAGTCATTATTTGCAATAAACATTGACCGTCCCCTTAATTCGTATTGGAATCACTTGTCAAAGGCAATGTACAACGCAAGTTAGAGCCACCCGGGGTACGAAGTCGTAGATTCCGAGAATGTGTGTAGTAAAGAACAAAGTAAACAAATACACAACTGAACACAAGCACATAACTTTAGTACACATTGTATTTGAACAGTATCAACTTATACTTGTATAAATTACCATATAAGTACGCGTTGTCGAGAAACAACCAAGGGAAGTAACCAAGGGTCACCTATTAGAATAAAATCCTAGTAGTCACACAGTTACCCTTCGTTGGTAAAACATATTCAATATATACATGTATTTATTTAATTAAAATTGTGAATGGCTATCGTTTAGTGAGTATCTATTTATAACTAAAACTGTTATATAATAGACGTTAAAGTACACAGACGTAGCTTTGAGCCAGAAGTAAAGGGCGATCTAGGATTTCTTGTTAGTAGGCGTGATGTAGGGGATCAGAGGGCTTCTCCAATTGAACATTTTAAAAACAAGGACTCCAAGCCGTGCTTACCGACTCTATTTGAAGCGAGACATGGAATTGCACACAGAGAAACAAGTTCTGATTATCGCATGTCAAGACTCAACATTTTGAAAACAAGAACGCTAAATTGTGGATTATGACGCTATTTGAAACGATAACTGCAGAGATTGTTTTAAGCAAGGTTGCTAAATTGTGCATTCTGACGCTATTTGAAACGATAACTCGGAACTGCAGATATTGTTTTAAGCAAGGGTGCTAAATGGTGCATTATTGCGCTATTTGAACCTATGATAGTCGACTCTGTAACCGCTAGTTAGAAGCAGACACAAATCAAATCAAACATTCGCTCAAACACAAATGCAGTTGTTGTTTCTAGATCATCCAGTTGTTGTTTCTAGATCATCCAGTTGTTGTTTCTAGATCATGCAGTTGTTGTTGAAAGTTATATGTATATCTTTGCTGTTTACAAGAAAGCTTCATCACTTGTGAGCCAGGGTTGTATCTTTACCTCCAATTCTTAAACTCAGATTTATGTACATGAGACGGTTCCAGTTAAATAATCTAATCATAAAAACAAAATAAAACATACAACCTTCATGTACCTAGCTAATTCCTTGAAAAAGAGACTCGTCGATTCCATTTTTGTCAAACTATTCGTTGGGAAGGGGAATTCTTCAAGGTTGCTGGTGATAAAGCGGATGCATTATGAACCAGAACATTTGCTTGCCACGCCATATTCTTGTCCATGAACCAAGGAACTAAATGTGTTTCGATATTAGTTTAAGATTTACTCATCTACATACATGTCCGTTTTGTTTTTCAAGGGTGTGATGAGGATCCGGAATTGTGGTTAGATCTCGTCATCTTGTAAATTGTTCAAGGACCTTTTAAGGCAATCAGTGTTGATCGTTTGAATGCATCAACAAAAAATAACATTTCGTCAAACTATCGTGATAAAACTGCAGAGAACCTTTCTCGATACGGATAGGTGTGTGCATACTCGTGCATGTTTACAATTATGTAATTCACGACCCACATGTACAAATTCAAAGTAAATCCTGCCTCTCAAGAGGATTACACGTAAAGAGTACATCTCATCAACTCATCAATAATTAGTGACTTAACACGTGTGGTCACAAAAATGTATACATTGTGAAACCTATACTGTAATATGCATGCACGTAAGAGAATGTTCATGGTCTACGAGCGGGACAAAACTGAATTCCGGAAGAATAGAACGTGTTTCCTACTAAGCTACGTAGACTGAACAAGGACAATCTTTTTCATTTATACCCACAACACACCTTGTCTTAAATTACGATTGGTCTTAATTTTGGACATGTTTTTTTAAAACAGGGGTTCGATTAAAGTCACTGAGATCATTTTACACGCAGTCTCGTACATGTGTAAAAGATATTAACCACGACTTAAACATCTGTTTCACACGAAGAACAGCTAATTAATGATGACCATCATGGGCGTGTCCGGAAAAGTGGTACATAGTAGCAGCGAACCGGCCTCTCGAAGTTTGAGTGTTTGTTGTTGTTTGGTATCGTGTACTTGTTTTGCAGTATGTGTGTGTGGTGGGGTGGGGCTCTAAAACGCACATGTCGAACTATGCATGACCCTGCAATTAGCCTTAGAATCGTTTGCATAGAAGTACGAACTCACAAGGCGACACGTTTAGTTGAAAGGACTCAATGCTGATGTTGACACTACTACAACATGGCTTTATGAACATTTCTATTGAACAATCACCTATACATGTATCTTAGCCCCTTTTCTGAAATGTCAACGAATACCCACAGTCAGAAAGTCAAAATGACGTAACAAATCGTGACTATTTCAAGTTATACCTCATTAACAGTTCATGAGCTATAACTATGAGTGTCACCTTTTGTTTAAAAATCATTCGAATAAAAAATTCACGCGCTGGTCATGTTGCTATGCAGGACTGTATGATCAGATTCTATATAAGTACATGCATTTGAAATAGTTACATATAGATCTATTATAACTATCATTCGTGTATGCTTCCTGTGTACGTATTTGTACTAGGGGTACTTAAGTGTCATACCATCAACTTTCCGTCTCTTATAGTTGCCTTAAGTGCATTACTGTTTTAAATATTTGTAGTAATGACCGGCTCGGGTTCATCTGTCCTTAAATCAATCCATTCACAACGCATTCAACGGTGAAAACATAATGTGCAGCCTCATGTCCGAGTTCAGCGAGGACAAGAACGTGAACTGTGGAGTTAAAAGAATCCGCTTACAATTTAGTCACGATTCGTATACATGACTATGTATATAGATGTACATGAATAAACACGAGTGCTCGCTAAAGTGAAAGTACGATATATTTTGGTTATTTACATAAAGTGTATTTTAGTCGGTTAAGAATTTGCTTGTTTGTTCTTTCATCGCTTACTTATACACACAAGGTACGTAAATTGCGAATATGCCAACTCTTGTATATAAAACAAGGCACAAAAACAGTTTAATTACATTTTTCCAATTATCTCAAGTGCAGGAGGCGTGGGATAGGGTTGTGTTTTGGAAATCATTACATCATCAAATTGTCTAGCGCATGCGCAGCGTATTCAGGTCGACCATGCCTGAGTTCTATTTATAGCGACTAATGAAATATTCGTTCACAATTTCAACATCGTCTGCCTATAATATTGATTGCTCTCTGGTGGACGATCATAAGTCTAACAGATTTTGTAAAGATGAGTTCAACAGCAATTGCTCGTGGATTATTGCATTCAAGGTGCATCCTGAATGGATTAGGTGCCAACTCGACGCGAGTGTTCTTTAACTCGCCTCAAGCTCTCGTGCAATGCAACAATCAAGTAAGTAGCCAAAAGATAAACAAATTAAGACATCTATAACGCTTTTGTGCTAGCGCTACGCTTCTCTGGGTTTATCTGGAAGCGTTCACTGTTTACATAGACATAAGAGTTAAATTTAAGCAAATGAAATCTAGACATTATCTAGAATAAAAAAATAGCTAATAAATCTAATTATCAATTATGTAAATGTTTAAAAAAAATGAGTTTCAACACATGTTTTTGCAAAGTTTTTTTTTATAAATTTACGAAAGTTTATTATTTGATGTCTTGCTTCAAATGATTCCTATTACAGCATTACTAAGCACAGCAGCAGAAGCTTTAATCTACTTTCGTATTATGCAGAATATTTAATTAAAATCTAAGAACAGATGGAAATTGATTTAAAGAGCTCTATATTTGTTTTCTCTTTTTTAAAGTTTCATTCTGTAACAATATATTTCAGGTGTGATACATTATGTACATAAATCTAAAACAAACCAGATAAAATAGAATGATGGAGAGAATGGATTCTCTTTTAAAGTAAATGAAATCTTGTATTAACTGCAACAGTCAGTCTATCTGTTATTATGCCTTGTTTAATTTTGTTACAGATATTCAGAAGGTTTGAAGCTACAAAAGCAGATGTGGACAAACATATTGCTGAAGTTCGGGCAGGTAACTTTGAAAATATGCCCGACCCAGGACATCTGGAACATTTCAGGTTGGTGCTAATCATTTATACTGCAATTTACTAAAACTTAACTTAAAGAAAAAGAATACTAAAATATTTGAAAAGAATACTAAACTTTTAAAAATGAATACTAAAATCTAAAATAAGAATACTAAATTACCAGGGCACGAAAATTCCACTTGCCTCTAACCCTGACGAGTGGTTTTGGATGCATGACAAGCTGAAATTTAAACAACTGTAATGCACTTTTCTTGTTTTTACTGATCATACTATGTGATAAGTATACAGAAATGTTGACAATTTTCGTGCCCTGAATATAACTGTTGCTATGAGATAACTAATTTAATGCAGTGCTTAAATGATATGTAAATGCTAAAAATGGATAATCATTACAGTAGGTTAGTTGCTTTTTAATTCGATAAATGGCTTTTTAATATAAAACATTTAAGCATGAGATGATAAATTTCTATGTTGTGCAAAGTTTTCTTAAAGTCTAGAATTAAGTTGAACATTTTGTTGCCACATTTGTACGGTAAATGATGTAACAAATAACCGCATTTCAGTGTTGATATTTTTTTCAATTTTTCCATAAGAGAGGAAGTAAATGTCACGTTTTTGAATAATATGAAGTTATGCGTTAAAGAGCACTATTGCATTCATATAGATCAAATTACAAACGATCAAACACTCATTGCATCCATTTATTTTTTTTGTTCACTAAACGCAGTATACAGCGGTAAGTCATCCCTTAAAAAACCTCTCTTTAATCTTTAAATCTTGCATGCACCAATATTAATTTAGCACTTTCATCCCGTGTTTAACAGCATCAACTGAGAATAATTTCTTTTTTTGTTCGACCACATTTATAGTATTTGAGCACTAACAATAACTGTGTCAAGTGTAAAAATGTATTGTATACGAATATTGACCTGAAACTACGGAATAAATCACATGGACCAATGCATTACAAAATAGGTGTTACATGTGTATACAATTGACACAAGATAAATACTCTTTTGTAATACATAATTATGTAACAGAACAGTCTAATCCACCTATTTCACAATTCAACAGTCCGTGTAATGGATTCATGAGTGTCTGGTCAATGTTTGAATACAATAACAGTGAAGTGAAAACTGCCTTGGTGGAATAACCACTTTTCAAAAACAAACAAAACTGTCTCAGTTGCGTTCCCCTGATATCTTCGTTACTATGTGTGTTGGTGGGAATTCTTTACACCTAGTATGCATATTGTCAATTTTATTTTTGTTTGTAAAATGTCACCTAAAGTGTGTTTATATTCTTCAAATCTCAGAGTTAATATGGAAAACTGTTGTATCTTTATATGAAAGAATATGACTGTTACAGCAATATTCCATTCAAAATGTGGTACACTCAAAGTTAGCACTTACTGTTGAATAACTATAGGTAAACTGTAAAACATCGAACATTGAGCCTTCGAAATCAAGTGTAATTTAAGACTCTACTTTAAAATAGGGCGGACAAGTCTTAAACTGAGTTAACAGCACTACCGTTAATATTCACAAGCAGCTACCGTTGTCTACACACCTGAGTACCCTATAACATTGCCTGTAGTTGTAATAGCCCAAATGTCAAGAATCAATGGTCGCTGTGTACCTATAGGTCTTATTTGTAAAATGGAAGACTTGTATAACATATCATTCAGAGATTAGAATAATGCAAACACACTACACAGCCTGTATTTAACAGTGAGATCATGTCTTGTACTGTTATGTTATTATGTTACGGTACTTATAAAGGTTCCTCTCATGAAGAGATTTTGACCAGTTCAATTTTCCAGCTCATGAATTTATAGATCATTGTTCCTTGTTGTAACATGAACCTTTCATTCATGCCTATTTTACCTTTGATTTGCTAACTTAAACAAACTGTCAAAATGATACCAACAGATATAAACTCTTCATGGTTTGAACGCCTTAATGCTGATGTTTCTTATATAAAATGCTTAGAAAGTGTATTACCAAAGTGGAACAGTTATATGTATTTCTATTACCCTTTGTTATCAGTAGTTTGGAATTGGATTATACTACTGAATATAGAGAGTGGTGGTAAGTTTCATGGATGAGTATCACTGAACACTATGCCTCAATTGTTATATTGCCATGCTAAAATATCTGTCACAATAAGTGATATGAAACTTTTGCCAAATGCTTAAAATACAATGCGCCAAATTCTCGTACAATATTTAAGCCTTTAAGCTAATTTGAATACGTCTTAAGTTCTCATGTTTTCCATGCTCAATGAGGATAAATACATGAAATGCTGCAAGTGCTCTCAATCTGTATGTTATGGCTTGCCTTATCGAAAAAACACAGGTTCTATTCAGGGCCCAATTGTGAGAAACACACATGATGTCTGCAGCTATTTCTTTCAGCTTAAGCTTTTTTTCTTTTCTTACTCTTTCTTCTTTTTTCTGGTTTCCTCCATGAAAAAAACGCCCATTGCTTTCTTTATTGTTTCAGTTGAATGAATTGAAGTAAGCAAGCTTTTTTGAGGTGAAGGTCAATAGCATGTGAACCAAATGTCATGTTTACATCTAGAAATCAGAATCCTTTAATGTGAAACCTTTTTTAAACCTTGGCAAAAGACTAGTCTTTTTTGTAAACCACTTGTCTTTATTTCATCTCCTAAATCACTTTGATAGTTAGGCCAGATTTTGATATTTCTTTATTATAGATTAACTTTTGAAACAATAATAGGCAGTTTCCTTAATGTAGTTTAAGTTTTAACTGATGAAAGTGGTGAGATGAAAGTCATGAACTCTTGCATTTACCACTTAGAGCATTGATACACTATATACCTCCAGTGTTTGTAGCTGAGGTCAGGGACTGAGCGTTTATTGATCGCAGCTTGAAGGTGACCTTGTCTCCTTCCGCCACTGAAGAGTATTCTTACATTATCATTCTAGCGCCCAATACAGATATCGCAATTTTCCCTCCTCCTAAAGAACCTTAACGTAACATGTAAATGAACTGCTGCTAAATCTATTGATACAAGTATAACCTTGACATTGATGTACAAAACTCTCTGAATCAATACTATTGATAAATACTATGTTTCTGTTATTCAATGCATAAAAATGATCATCTTGGGAAATATGTGAGGGTGTTTTTCCAGCAGGCAAAGAGATTGTATAAGCAATGTACTGTCATCTCTGTAAAATTACCTTTGACTGACTGAAGACCGAACTTCTCTAAATAGACCTGATTTTACTGATATATCTTTCCATATAAATTACACAACAGTAGGTTAAATGTTACTTGTGAATTAAGTCTGTTCTATCAACAAGGCTATGAACTTTTGTTGGTCTACCTTTGTGTTTACTTACTTGAATGACCCTTACCTGTGGAAGTAATACTGGTCTAATGAGTAGTTAATTGCATCTAATGTAGTTAGTGTCCATGGCCCAATTTCATAATCAAGAATTTACCCACAGTGTTAATCCTAATAAGTGCTGACCAAATGACTCACTGTATTGTTCTTATGGTCATTACAGTGCAGAATCTCAATGTCATATTGCCATTATGTGATTTTGGCTGTTGAAAATATGTGTCCTATTGCAAGAGCAAAGAAAAGTGATATTCTGATGTAAGGCCTTCAAGGTTGAGAGATGTGTGCATAAAAATATATATCAAGTTGAAAAAGGAATGGGG
>ENA-OREC01000401-OREC01000401.1-marine-metagenome-genome-assembly--contig:-NODE-401-length-16430-cov-12.971076_pt1 | contig 16430 bp, 9 predicted proteins | sample MGYA00248626_ERZ508543 | MGnify/ENA primary metagenome ERZ508543 (study PRJEB26211, sample SAMN05518279) | marine metagenome | isolation source: Puget Sound, Washington, USA | host: Bankia setacea...
AAGTCATTACTTCTTAGCGAGATATTTTGATAGAAAAGTGAAAACATGTTATGATGTGAACGTCACATTTATGTACATGATACTACATAGGTTAAACCAATAGTTAATACAGAATGAGATAAATTCGATGTGTTTCTCTATTAAATTGTTAAAAGCAACAACTCTTCTGTAATTATAAGCACATAGCATACACAGAACAAAACTGTTCATTCGTTGATGAGCTATATTCCTATTTAATAAAGTCTTCTAAAACATCGAGGTTTGGTTAAACTGAAATATAACTACAATCATACACTCAACTATAACTACAACTTTTCTGTTTTCTATCACCCTTTTTAAATGTTTCCTTTTTTCGACTCATCCAAATGGCTCTTTGCATTCATTGCGTCCCTTTTGCTTTCCATTTCTCTCAACGATACATAGTCTTGTAGAAAAAAGCTATAATTGATCTCTTACACAAACAATGTCAGGATAATACGGCTATATATTTAAATTATCATGACTGGTTGGACATTGCTACCCGACTTCTGTTTGCTTTAGGGCTTTAGAGATTAGCAGCCCGAAAGTCAATTGTTTAAGCTGAATTTAGAGACATACTGACTGTAGAGTTCCGAACGTTAGTTTTGGGTATTTGGCCGGCTGTTCTATAATATACTATACATACAGCAGTGCTTTAGACCTATTCAAAATATTGGCCTAGTAAATCTTGCTTTATTTGAGTGTGCGTTTAAAGGAAGGAAACAGAGACGACTATATATGGAATAAAAACAGATTCTAACATAAATGTATGTCAAAGTGCTTTAAATAAAACCCACCAATCATTTTAAGCTTCAATCCAATCACAAATAAAGAGCAACTCTCTGTGGTATTTCGTATTCTAGTAAATTATGAAAGTGATCTTAAGTACATGTACTAGTGCTTTGAGTATTTAATTATTCACATTGCCGCGATGATACTTGTTCTACGAGTGGCATTTTAAAGTAAGGACGCGTAAGTACACTAGGTTGGTTTTTAATTATTCTTGTGTTATAAACAAACATGTACTTTTTTCCATTACTAGTGACCTGACTATAAGACATTTACAAACACATTTATTCCTCCAACACAAAAATGCTTTCTGAATGTTGCTAAATCAACTATACTAGTAAATTGTATTGAACCGAAACATTTACTATCCTTTATCGAATAATTATGTTTTATATCATACTTTGTTTTGTATTTCGTAAGCTTATTGTCAACAAGGCTATACAACAAGCCAACTCAAAAGAAACTTGATCAATATGATGGGTAGTTAACTTTAACGATATTGCTACTGTGTTTTAAACAGTGAACATTATCTGGAGCGTTCAATGCATGTCCATGTATGTTAGCTAAATACGACACATACACATTGAACATTCAATTGGACTTGTATGTAAAGTGTTCTAATTTAAATGTTTGGTCTGCACAAATACAAGAAATTGACAATGATTTGATTGGAAAGTTGTCTTATTTCAATGTTATACTGACAACACGATGTATACAATTAATTGTTGCAATTTGAAACTGTTTTAATTGAGCCTCCATCTCGGGTTCTAATGTCAACACTTTGCTGTGAGGTTTTATTGCCATATTGAAAGCATACACGTTTATATGCGCCCCCTTTTTTTTGCAAAGTAATGTTTATAATTGAAAGTGTTTCGAATATTAGCATACGATTTGCATAAAATGTGTGTGTGTGTGTGTTATTTTTTCGAGTTTTAAACCACACATTATTCAAATGACGAGCTGCCGACATGTCGATATTGAACACTGATGTAACTAGTGTAAACTTTATTATACGGATAGATCTATGTGACATTAGTCTAGTCAAATATGCAGCTAAATACTTAATGTCTATCCTCGCGTAGGTTTTAAGGGTTGAAGTTTTGTTACGGTTACATCTTATGCTTTTTTGGTTCGTTATTTGTAATTCATACGAGAGTGTTTAATATTATAGTCCTCTGTGATCGTAAACATTAAAATTCATGTATAACCAAAAGTAGGACGCTTGTTGCTTTGAAACCTTATCCTCTATCAAGTTTTAGAATATTCATAGTTACTTAATATCAGATCACAACGTGTTTTGCGTGGTCTCATTATGCGCTGCGTTAATATTCAGTGCATTTCCGGTTTTTGCTCTGGCTAGGTCTAAAACGCGGACACAAAGATAATTCCTATAGGCCGGAGTGATCCAATTTTACACGGAGTTAAGTAGTAAACTATTAATAGACTTAAGCATTGACACCACTAGATGCCAAAGAGCTTTCTCATTTTGTTTAGATTATCTTAGATTATGTGAATACGTTGACGTACCCTTAAGTAGTACTTATGACCAATTATCGTCAATTAAAGGCTCGGGTTTGGGTCGGGACCACATGCTTTCTCGGCAGGTAGTCATACTGTCCGCGCCAGGGGGATTAGAGTAGATTATCTGCCCTTTTGTCAACGCTCTGTCAAAAGTTAGAGCCACCTACAGCGCTGTCTGCCTGCTACATTGTAACTTGTCTATTAGTGGCTGTAGTTTACATGCACATTTCTCTATTTCCTACATATTTCAATTACGAAAATATTTACAAATTTAATAACTGCACTGTTAAGTTTGATAAGCTGATTTTGGGGGCCTATGCAGTCATGCGTGGCGTCGTTATTTAAATGCAATTCCGGCTGATGTATTGTTGAAGATCGTAAAATGTTGTTTATTATGTTCGGAAAGTATTTATCCATTGAATAGGCATGCCATATAGATCTTATACAGTTTTGAGCAACATTAACGAAGAAACGGTCATAAATTACTGCAGCAAATTCGCACACCATTTTCAGTGTGGTTTTATGCCCCACTTTGTTAAATACTTGAAGGAAAAATTAGTCGGATTTTGACATTCTGTCTGTTTCCCATTAAACAGAACTAAGTAAATTTGAGTTTAAGTGAAAGCGACTTTATTTCAATAGGAAGCGATAGACATGATCGCCGCTATGCGTAAAATGCAGCTCAAGCTTTCGAGAAGTCGGTGGTTGTGCTAATGGTGGATTTCCAGTGGCAGAATTACGGCGAGATCTCGTGCATGAAGCCTATTCCACACTTAAATAGTCTCTTATGTAATCATGTTGGTGGGAGAGGGAACCCTTATTGTTCATGCAACGGACGTGGAAAACAGCTGTAACTTTCACGTTGATTGGAAATAAGAGTAAATATACGAGAGAGAAAGAGGATAGGAAACAATATAAGCCTGTAATTTTCTCCTTAATACCCATAAAACAGAGAAGCACATAAAGCACAGTATAAACTGTAAACGCTAGAAGTTGGCTATGACTGAGGGAACCTATTGTTTATGATTGTCATTTATTTTTCCCAGACTAATAGTAAGTCGATTTTATGATTTTTTCTCTCTGTCACAATATGGATCTTCTGTTTTGCCCGACAGCTCTGTATCAGTTTCTCTCTCCCCAACCTCCCTGTTCACCAACATCATTCTTCCCCACCCCGAGGTTCTTCCCTTACTCCCCAGACTTGAAATTGAAACTGCCATATCGAGAATGTATCCACAACTCCGCCCCTACCCACTCTAACACCACAGGAAAAATATCCCATAGGAAATTGGATTAAATCAAAATAGAACACAGAATGTGTGTTGAGCCTAGGAGCTCACGATTTATGGCATATGAATATTGCATCGATTCGGTTTGAAGGCCATGATTACTAGAGACATATGGCTTTGTAGCAGGACGTAACACTATTCCTTAGATCTGCACGTTTACCCCATCATTGTATTGCTATTTGTCTGTGCGTTAGGCCACTTTTGGGTTACTCATTCGTATGTGTGGGTGTTTTACAAGACCTGACCCTGATACTTGTGTTTGATGTCTCTTTATATTTGTTTTCCCGTTCCTGTATCCCTCTTCTAAGTTTCCTACATCTATTTGTTCCACACCCATAACAGCTGTTACCCGTGTCGTTGTTTTTCTGCTCTTATAATTGACTTCTTGTTTTTCATTTCATCTCCCACTTCCTTATTCATTCTTTCGTTTAACATTTATTTTTCGATTTATTTATTCATTCAATTATTCATTAAAATACTCATTCTTTCCCTCATTCATTCATGCATTCGTTCATTCATTCATACACCTATTCTGCCTATCTTACCGTCATTGATTCACTACAGAACCCCCCAACTAGTCATAACTGTCTCTTAATCATACGTCTACTATATACTACACTGTTCTCGTACTATACTACTCTGTACTTGATTGTACCCTAGCTTACACATACAAACCCACATACGAGAGATATTATGTACCAAATCATATCCACAAGGAATGCTTAGATAATATCAGATATAATACAGAGACATTACAGATAACATACAGATCTTGATGGTATCTTTAACGTCCAGCAAACAGTATTGATGCATACACTTGCGTTTTCTACTCTCGTTTGTTTTGATTAGTTTGTTTTGTTAATGCATGTAGTTGTTTTTTGTTATGTTTTACTTGATGTTAATACATGTAAATTGCACATATCCAATACAATATATGATGTATGTAGTATATAAGTTATTTCATCACGAAACATACAATATCCATGTTTAAAAGGGTTATACTCACATGTTTTCCCTTTAAACTGTCAGATGTATACAATTAAAATACTCTCATTTCCCAACCAACCATTCACCTTCTTGGCATTTAAACGAATGAACCTTTAATGCCATTTAAATCTGAATCATAAAAGCACGAGTAATATTTTTCTCAGTTTCATTATTCTTATACTTTTTAATTTCATAAACTTCATTTCTTAATTATCTGTTTGCAAAAAGCCTATATTGTCATGACCCTGTGCGTAATTAAAGCCACAAAAAGTTTTAGAGTGAATGAATCAACGTGTTTATTTAATTGTATAAATTTAATTTCCTCATGGTAAAACTGATTTTGAATCCACAGTGTATCACTCTCATCAAAATTACATTGACAAAGTTGCTTTTATTAATTAGGAACAATAAACTTACAGCGATTCATTAACAGATCGTGTTATTTAAATAAATGTTGAACAATGATCTAAGCGACACTGATTTTAATTTATTTGAGAACAATTACGTCTTTATATTTGTCATCACTATTTGTAGGAATAAAATTGTGATACACGAGAAGTAGTCTAACAATAGTATGAATAGAACGTCCATCCTTGTAACGAAATTGGAATTGATAATTTTATAAAAGAATGTCGAAAAATGTTGACTACCTGGATTATAATACGAATTGTTATTTCTTTGTGCAAGTAATGTAGGATTTTCACAATTTCCTATTTTTTCTGCCCCCTTTCTATAGGGTTCACGACTCGAACCTTTACTGAGGCAATGTTTCAACGATACGAAGGGGACATAGTTCATGATGGCCCCTCTCCAGGTTAGAAAATCAGGGACACACTGATATACGGGGTGTTCCTATATTTGTCTTATCCACTGTGTGAAATCTAAGGGTATCTGGCCAACCTAGCTGTGGGTATTTTTGGTAGCAATTTTACTGGTTTATGGAAATCAACAAATGGTCTCTGTGTGTGTGTGTTTTGAATATCTTTGTGTTTGTACATTTTTTTCTGTGAAGGGAAAACAACAAAATACATTGTAAAATACATGTTTGTAATAAAACTTTAAATAACATTAATACACATTTTTCAACGAATTGTTCTATCTTACATTGTCCAAGCTGTTTTGATGGTAAGGGTAAATAACAGCGTGTTACTCACTATCCAGGTCTCAATTCTGGAGTAGCAACCTATGTGTGACAATAGTTTGACTTTTTGGTGACGGTTGAACAATATTCTCAACAAGTCCACGTTTGTTTGTAATACATCAGGGTTTTATTATTGTAAGTAACTTATACAATATAAAATATGTATTTACTGTACACATATAACAACAATAGGATAGTATCATTATATATATGTGTGTGAATTTTCCTTTCTATCGTCAGAACAAAATATTAGCATAATACCATTTATATATTTCAATCTACATAGTATATAGTCTATGATTATTATCAGTCAGTCATATATTGTATAACAAATGTAAAAAATGTTCACCAAGAAAGTCTAGGCATACATGGGACATAGCAAACGAACACAGAGTTAATAAGCTTTAAGAGATAAACTATTTCTCTGGGATGTTGTTTGTGTCTGTTGGGTACGGGGTAGGACAAGAGAACATATACGGGGAGTCAGGGGGGATAACTATGCGCTGAGGGAAACCTTATCAGACTAGTCAATTAGTGAGCATTTGGTCTTCTCTTTCAGAAAACAAACTCTCCCAATTCAATGCCTTACCCAAGGATTATCTGTTGTTTACATTCATAGCACTTAAGAAGAGAGAGCAGATTTCATAATCCAACAGCCCTCCTAACCCACCACACATCTAGATACAATATCTCACTGATATATAACTAGGATCAGTTCTCTCGCAGTCAGAGATTACACTTCCATTTCTTTCCCCATTTTGATATATTTTTCTCGCTCTCTTTCGTACACTGGTATTACACTGCCTTCCATGTTGATAGTGTTTTAAACGAAATAAGTATCACAAGGTAAATGGTATTTTTGACGTGTTTTAAGGGTGATGGTTTACTGGATGTAGGGGCAACACTAACTATGTGGTTGAACAAATAATACCAGCGATATTTATTTAGATATTTGTTATGTACTAAATGAGGCACTCAGTTTATTAGTATTTTTTAAAGCTCAAAATTGAGAGAAAAAATGACGCATCTCATACAGAGCTCTTGGACTTTTAATGATTTATACTCGTGTATATCTGTGATGCATGTGTCAATATTCTCTACTGGTTGTTACCATGGAAACGTTACTCCGTAAAATATGGCATATAAATACAACAACAATAAAACATTTCCTAACAATGCAATGTTTCTTTCTGTTACAGAGGGACGAGAGTGCGTCAACTGTGGAGCGACGTCTACCCCGTTATGGCGCCGTGACGGTACAGGACATTATCTCTGTAACGCATGTGGTCTCTACCATAAAATGAACGGACAAAATAGACCACTCATCAAACCAAAACGACGACTGGTGAGTGTAGGTCTTTATTTCAATATATCCACAATTCCAACAACCTAGTACATTTGTGCATCATCTACACCCATATATATATATATATATATATATATATCTAAACCGTATTTCAAAAAGTGGGCTATTCTCCTAGTCATCTCCTCACACATGTATACATATTCATAGCGACTGAACATTTGGCCTTATATCTCGGATATTCTAATGTTATCCTCCAATGTCTGCCTAAACGGGGGCCCCCTGTCTCATTATGTGCATAACAGTATCACCATTACGCAAGCATCAGCCACTATTTAGCAACACCGAGTGAACACAGTAATAGTCCGGAATTCAATTTTCGCTGGGTGTTAAATGCTTGTTTGCTATGCTGGTGAATGGCGGTTACGAGGTGGTGTTGGAGTAGGATAATTCTTCCGTAAATCATTCCCGAGAGTGCGTCAAATACTGCTTGTTATGAATAGTATATCGTATAGGTTGCGCATACGGAAATATAAAATGCACAGCGGTTAATACGAAAGTTATAGTTACCGTATATACATATATTTTATGATTATATTGACAAGAGAAATTTCAACCAAAGCATACACTCTAAGACACTCCAAGTTTTGCAAATACAGGATGACGGCGTATTAAGGACCGCATGCCATATAAGCGTAATTAAAGTTTGCGGTGAGTATCAAAACCAACATAAAGACAAAGGGAGACTTAATAGTAATAATAGGATCTTTCATAAAACAACAATTAAACTCAAGTAAAACAAAAAGGCTAAAACATAATAAAACTTGTCTGTACTTTAATGGTCATCCCTGAGTGAAATCGAAACTGGCGTAAATGATGTTTAATTAAGAAGCAGATGGATGGATTTGACTTTGGTCCTCAAGATTGGAATAAATACTGAACTGCCTCTGGTGTTTTAGTAGCGAAAACACATTTTATTGTGAAATTTCGACTAAATGAAAAACCTATTCGGAATGGAAATACCGACGCCTTAGGGGACGGCGACCTTTTAGACGTGTATCGAAAAGCAATTTGAAGCGAATACCCAAAGGGATGTCGCTGTTAAAATTGCATTTACCTCTTTCGTTGGCTTACGTATAGGGTATATTTCTATAATAGTTTTGTCCAGCTCTATATCGACCTCTATATAGGTCTCCACGTTGCCTTTTTACAATCTCTCTCCCATTCCCTCTCTCTCACCATTGTGTCTTCCTAAATATGTATTATATCTATTTCTCAACACTGACCCCATTGTCCACATCTCTCTATCCCTCTGTCCCTTTTTCTTCGTTCCTTTTATTTGGTCCCTCACTCCCACTATCCATGTCTTCTCTATCTCGTCCTCTCTTTATTTCACTTTCTCAGCAAACATCGACCTAACCAAAATGCCACTTACCAACCAATTTGTTCTTATCGCCATTTTAAGAGGTTTGGAGCATTTTGAATTAAACACAAACTCTAAGTGTGTCACTTTCTGGACTGTTCTGCTTTATTAATAAGACGGCTGCAATCATAAAACAACTTTTCTCTACCACTTAGCTGTCTTCAGTTTATGTAAGTTGCTGTTTTTTGTCGGTGGTTGGGGTAGAGAATATTATATCCAGGCAACAAGTGCATCTGAGCTATAAACAGTGGGTGTAAATCATTGAGGAATCGTTGAAACTTCGGCAGATGCATGTCTTCTATAATTAATCTCTAACCATGCTAAGATATCAGAGGCTGTCATATTCTGTATACAGGTTAGTTTGTCTCAACACCCAAACAGCATTACTTTAAAACACGAATATTAAATTTGACTTTTAAAACGTATGATATTCTGTCAAAAGGTTCCACGTTTAACAAAGAACTCTCTGTTCATCGAAATGCGTTTTTGCTTATGGAAAAAATGAGAAACAAGCAAGATTTTGTTGCTTCATGAGTTTTTGTTTCGTGTTGATATTTATTCTGGCACTTGCATGCAACATTGATTGGGCGGGTTTGTGGAATAAAATATTGCAGTAGTAGAAAATAAAATGGCAAAAACTTTAAATTGCTCGGGTTAAAAATGAGTAATAATTCCCTGCAATGCATCATGAACTTTAGCAAAGCATTTCATATCCGTGGGCGTCGAGCGATTGTGCACAAAAATAGAAATATTATGATTATCGGTGTAGTTTTACAACAATTTAAATGTTTATACGATTATAATTGATTGTGTGAACCGTAGGTAACAATATTTCGAAATACGCGAAAATAAAGAAAGTAGGGAATAACATATTAGAAAAACCTGGAACCAAAAATGAATTTCCCATTTTATTTAATACAACCTTGAATTTCAAAATTACAATGACAGTTGAATCCCACTAAAATTTCAACCTCGTCATTGGACCCCCGCGATGTTGGGTCTGTTGCCCCTTTTTGACAGCGACCCCATCTGGAAAATCTGTCATGGGATTCATTCGCACAGTTACTCGACCGCGAAATGCCAGACTGCTGCCTTTTCACGAAGTTGTGCTAAATGAGTAAATGTTCATGCACACCCCATCAGTCTCCGTCAATTCTACCCCCTCCCCGTTCGTGCATAAACCTACAAAATGTCTTTCTCGTTAGCGTTTAATTCTGTCAAATTGTTCCTGAAAATCGTATAAAAATTGATTGTAAGCGATTTTTTTCTGCATAATTTTGAAGGCTTGAAGTTTTCACGAGATGTTAGCAGTCACACGTTCTGAGGTTTTGAATTTTCTCCGCGGAATGTTGATGTTATGAACCACTGCATTTCAGTCTTACACAGTTTTGACACTTACTCAAGCACTCTCGGCAGGTTTTTTGACGTCTCATGTATTCTAGGAAACTAAAACGTGATCAAGTTATAAACTATATACATTCCCATATGACTGTTTATTTTTCTTCGCCTGGTGCGTCAACAGCATGCAAACAAGGCCGCCTCTATATAATAAACCAACACTTCTCGCTCGTTAGACTGGGCATATTTTCTGGGTTATTTTCTCAGATTCCACGGTGTTAGCTTTCTATGTTGTCTTGGCTTTCCGTGGCAATCTAACGGTATTTCTCATTGAACTGAAACCTTTTTAGTATTCCGTGTTTATAAACAAACGGGCATGTGTTGAGCCGACATGGTAGGGGGGAAGTGAGCATGTGTTTGCTGATGGTTAAGTGTAGCCGTCTCATTATATACAAACTTAATGTTATTTAAATATACAAGACAAGTGGCAAATTGACTGCTGTAAGCGAAAACGACCCATCTTTTCCATTAACTAACACCACGATGAACCATTTCTGAAACGCTTGTTGCAAAATAGGGAATCGCGTTGACAACACTTTTGAGAGCGTTTCTCATAAATAACATACAATTTATATAATGGAAATCACTGAAACTCTAGAATTCGTGTAATCATATAATGAAATATTTTTTGAAAAATAATCAACAGCAACGCAGCAAGTTGAATATATATGTGTGTGAATAACAGTTTTATCCGGTACATATTTTCATTAAGAATACATGCAGTTAAAAAATGGGGCAGTTGTTAAATAATACCGGTTACAAATCCCCTCCTTTAATTAAGTCATATCCATTTAATAGTTTCATCTCAAACTTCATTCATGATTTGTTCTAAAATGTACAACTAGATTTCTTCAACGTTATAAATTTCAAGCATTCCTTTTCGCCATCATTCGCTTTACACTCGATATTGTAAATATAGATTGATTTGCAATAAAGATTATTTCATATACATTTAATAAAATTGCAACAATTAGAAAGAGTCATCTCCGCATGCAGCTATTGGCGAGCCTTCTATTTAAACTTTCACGCAAAAAACTAGAATGAGACAGAAAACCAATTTCGCCATAAATCGTTGCGTATCATAATATTGCCATAAATTATATAATATCTGATGCACAATCTACGCTAGATCATGTGCATTGTGTGGCGTAAAAATCGACAAAAATGCACGAACAAAAACTAGATGAAAAAAAGAGAGAAAAATGCAACATTGAAACTCCGAAGGCTGCATTTGTAAATCAGAGTCTATCGTGAAAATCTTTAATTAGCGGAGTCGGACAAGAGCTCTAAGCGTGCTAACAGCATTATACACGTTGACGACGGCATTGCAACATTTCACCCCACCCCTTATCCACCCCTGATTCACTTTGTCACTGTTTCTAAGTCAGACTCGACTGTGTTCTCTCCGTTGTCTGTGATAGTCGACTCACTATAGTCTATTTAGTACCGGACCGGCATTACTAGTATTAAAACGCAGACTAATCGCTTTAATTGCATTGATCGTTGGGAGGCGGCGATGGTTCGGGCATTGTTGCTGCAAAGTATATTAAGTAGGGAGACAGGGCATGGGGAAGGCAACACTGTCAATGGCACACTTACCCGCTGACTGCCAGAGATATTAATGTGAGGGAAATTCTATTTTTGTTTTTAAAAAAATACAGTTTTCATTTTCAAGACTTTTGATCTGAAATTTTACTTGTGGGATAAAGCTATATAAAAACAGACCCAGGTTCCATTATCATAAGCAAAAATGAAATACGGCATTATATTTTTCTCCCAAATCAAACAACAAGTTTTACTCACTAAAATGTACATATGTATACAGTCTTAAATTGACAGCAAAAACATATATTTATCCATTACCCGTTATCCAGAATAAAACACGTTAAAGTAGGGTAGAAAAACACGAGTGTGAGTGGGTACAAAGTGCTATCAATCCAACATTGTATTTGATGAAACTTTTTCTTGTTTTCTTTAAATTGCTAACATTTAACGGTTTAGCTACTTCGAACATTCACGAAATATATATGTGTAAGATATAAGAAAACCACAGATGAACGTGTTCGACCTCTTACCAGATGGTATCCATTCTAGTGAAATGATGCTGGTAGTATAAATAACCACCAATATATCTGCAGTAATATTACGCCTCTTCTATGTTGACTCAACCTCTCGATTACTTCACATTTTATTTTCCCATTTACCAAATATTTATTTACTCTGGGGTATTTCGTATAGCAGCTTCTTTCGGGTGGCTTGTCGGAGACTGTTAATCTTGTTGTTACTGTACCCTGTTCCATAATGTTCGGTAACACTCGTTCTGGGATGTTTTACCTCAGCTGACAACCCAAACCAAACTAGATTAAATGTTACATTGTAAGGATAGGAGATAGTTGAGTCTTCTGGTGCTTACTTGCGATGGAAGGTATTTGACAACATTGAAATGATCAGACATTTACACCAACAGCCTTTATTTGTTTAGATAAGGCGGGTAGAAATTGCGAAAGATGTTCTGTGAATCTGGAATAGAAATTGAGTATATGTATCAACCGACAGCTTAAGTGTTACCGATTAATGAATGGAGAGAAAAGTACCTAACACACACAGTGGATTAACAACGCATGTATTGAACTGTACATGCTTGAATTCTATAGAAGTACACGAGCCTTGTATCACAAAATATTATGTGCGTTCATAAAATGCAAAACTCCGTGTGATTTATTTTACGATCCATACAGGCAATTTCGAATCAAAGACTATTTGTAGCATTAAAAAGTTGACTACATTTAACTACAAGTTCGACTCCCCTATTAGCTGTTGTGTTTTATAGTTTTATGAATCGATATGGAAAACTAGTACGGCATTGACATTTTTTTTGATATTCTGAAAATCATTGAGAAGCTAGTTAATAAACGTTAATAATGATTTTTTTTATCAGGAGAAATCAAGTCTCTATAAAGCAGACACTAACAAGACAGCATTCTAAGTTTATAAAATCATTTGTGTAAAACTGTTCCATGAAAACGCCAACACACGGACAGGTGCGCTCCATCAAGAAAACACCTAAAGCAGCTGCTCACTTGAAAACGAACACCTTTAACATTGTTTTTAGAGAAAATAATTAAAAGCAAGAGAACGAGAGTTAATACGCTTGTTACAACGTATTCTCGTGTAAAACACCCTCTGCTGGTAAGAGGTAGTTTGGTTAATGGCCTATCTCTATAGTTCCATAAAAACGTCTATATTCTAGCGTCAGCGTCATCTAATGTAACTGAGGCGATGCTACTAATTTGGCTGATAACTTTCGAAATAATAAATATTAAAAATAACGAAGGACCTGGGATATAATTCCATTTATAATTATTGATGCGTTGTTTGCGATTTTATAAATATAAAACTTAATGTGTAGGCAATGTTTGCGATTTTTGGTTATAATACTTAATGTTTGAACCTATGCGTGGTATCTATAGGCTTACACACATTGTATGAAGGAATGCTTTAACCTTGGGGTAGTTTATGGTATACAACAAAATAATTATAACGATGTTTAACCTTTATATATTCTTGTTAATAGAGCAATGCCCGATACTGGTATATAACATGTATAGCTACTCTATGTTAAAAATAGACACAAGTTAAGAATTCAACCTAAAGTCTTAATGTGTGCCTTAGTTGTCCATTTCGGAAACGTTCACGGATTTGCTGCATCCGGACAATACACGTTGATAGGAAAAGTATGTGTTTGTGAAGATAATACAGCGTTTAAAGTTTAAAGCCAATATCCTTAATTAAAATTAATTAGTAACACTAGAACTACTTAATGAAGGTTAGATTTTGAAGTGTATTTTCACTGGTTAATAATCAAATAAATTACATTAAGTCTCGAGTTCTCAGTACTGCATCTGTGTAAGTAATTGGATAGATTATATTCCAACTACCGTACATGTGCACGCGGTTTTTGTCATCCTACTTTCATCGAATACATTAAGATGAAAAAACAACAACAACCGCAACAATACAGCCCATAGTAAGTCCTAGGAAGTAAGCTGCATGTTTTACACGTTATCTACTATCAAAGAAAAGAGATGTCATGTGAAACGTATGTAAACATTCTTAATGAATTCGCTGCAAGCTTGTTTTTGAGGTTCAAAGCACTGGCACTATATTCCTTTCCATGTCAGCCTGATGAATTTATGATGATCCGCCTTATCCAATCGTAAAACGGTTTTAGACATCCCATTTGAATACAATTGATCTAGACACCCAAGAGTACCGGTCTAATGAAATTTTTAACCTTTCAGAGGCGAAATGATGAATAATTGAGTTGATTTTCATAAAGATAAACTTATCCCCCAATCTCGTGAGATAAGAGAATGATATTGAACAATGTCCTGAATTATGCCACGCTTCAACCGTTTTAGATAAGATATTTAAGATTTTCCCACTGGCATAAAAAAGAAAGGATTAGGCTGGTTAGAAATCTAGATCTGAAAGATTTATGTAGACCCGACATAAAGTGCAGCTAAAAAGGGAATCTGGAACTATTTAGTGGATCTTTTTATCTCTTCAATGTATCCTTGCGCGTGTTTGTGTTTTGTGGGACGTCCTTCGCCAGTATAGAACTACTTTTGGTATTGATCCGGATCGTTCGCTTCTTTGAGCTCGCAGACTGTCATGTAAGAAATCTGAATTGCAAATGCTTTCGATCTCCTAAAATTGTAGAAAACATACACCCTGTCTAAAAGATATACATGCTCAGCTGTATATAGTAAAATAAAATAATGGAAAGCCAGGGGCAATAAACTTGAAGAATACACATACAGAAAGTTAAATGCAATACAAAGAACAGTATAATTTTGTCACGTTTTCACGTACAAGGTTAGACATTGATGTTACAAACGTACAGTTATAAAACCCTGCCTATTGTACTAGAATTGTGTGACTTACATCATCAAGACTATGTTTAAATGAAGGCCTGATTGTAGTTAAGGTCGGAAAAAACATAATTGAAACGTCAAATTCTGACACAATATTATCTAACAGATCTTAAGATTTTTATCAGTGAAATTCTTTTCCTTCTCTATCTAAATCAGTTCTTGTTTGTGGCTATGTTGTTTGCCTTTCTTCACAGTAGTAAATGCCTAATCATCCGTAACATAGTGCTCATTAGGCCCGGTAATGTAGATAACGATCAGAAACTTCTCTCCTAATAAAACATGGTCGTTCAGAGTATTTGGCATGACCAGGGGCTATTTCAAACATTAAATAGTATACAAAATGTTGGTGTATTTACAAGACAGGTCTATAAACAAGCTACAAATGACACTCTAATTTCAAATGCTTCAAATTTCTAGACGTCCCGATTAAAATCAATTATAGCAGAATGATCATGTCTATGTCAAAGTACTATGTTTAAATTGCACGGTATTTAAGGACAACATATTATTTAATTAAACATCATATAGCTTCCACAATATAATGTTATTTCAGAATTTCAGTTTTGGTCCATATTGAGCAAGCATAGTTCTTTAACAATTATATATTTGATCATCTTCTCTTAAATAGCATATGTCGATAGATTTACAACTTAATCAGCATGATAGGTACAATACTGATTAAACACTTCGGTGCCAAATTTGAGAAATTCGAGACTGCATTGACGACCTTATAGCCATATACAATACCTCACACAATCTGGTATATTGATCTTTGTATTAAACCGATATTATTTCATCTTGTAGGGAGATAATATAATTTGTAAACTTGTCACACGTTAATGCAGACATAAAACAGCAATCCGATCCTTTCGCATACCTTGTCGGTGAATTCTATGCCTTTTTGGCAATTGGTACTTCTTAGGGTACATATGTATCTTTTCGATCAAATGATACACAGTTGAATTGCTTGACAGATCTTCTTTAGGAGTCAGGAATTTTTGTTCTTTTCGTACTTATATCGAAAAATAAGACGTCAGATCGCAAAATAAGATCATATCCAACGATAACATAGCATATAGTAATCACACGACTAGTTTTAAGTGATAAAGATAGCAAGGTTGCTTAACACAGTGCGGTGTAGTGTTTTACATTGTTAGTAGATCGCGACGATTCAAATGAAGATAACGGAAGCGATGTTATTGTTGTTGAAAACTAAATAACATTTAATAGATACGAATATAATTGTAACGATAACAGTGTTACCTTTCAGGGATATCTTTGGTAAATCACAGTTCATTTAATGTTTAAGATATCTTGGGTGTTACAATTCCTGTAGGCAGTTACCCGTTGTGTTGACAATGCTATTCACGTTATTAAGTTTCCATATTGCCTCAGATACGATTGTTACAGTGACTTTAATGGATCGGGATCATTCAATGAAAAGGTTACAAAACTGTACAGATCATTGCGCTGATGTTAAGATACACAACTAATCAAGATAAACACAGACAATTGACAATTACACTCAGTTTAATTCCTACTCAAACTTATTTGATCATGATTAGCAACATGATGGTAGAATCATCATCAGCGTTTAGATGATTTATAAAAATAAGAAAAACTT
>ENA-OREC01000402-OREC01000402.1-marine-metagenome-genome-assembly--contig:-NODE-402-length-16430-cov-12.594876_pt1 | contig 16430 bp, 3 predicted proteins | sample MGYA00248626_ERZ508543 | MGnify/ENA primary metagenome ERZ508543 (study PRJEB26211, sample SAMN05518279) | marine metagenome | isolation source: Puget Sound, Washington, USA | host: Bankia setacea...
TATACCCTCTCATATACATACCCTCTCATGTATATACCCTCTCATATACATACCCTCTCATATACATACCCTCTCATATACATACCCTCTCATATACATACCCTCTCATGTATATACCCTTTCATATACATACCCTCTCATGTATATACCCTTTTTTCAGCCTTCAATCTCTAACAGCTTCCCCCAAATTCGATCGCATTCACTGACCAATGCCATGAAAACGAACACACAAAGCCTCCATCCGAAATAAAATCATTTCCGAAATATCCACGCACTGGTCGACCCTTAATAGATAGCGATGTGTATTATAAGCACGGGTATTCTTGCAAGTGCTCCCTGTAACCCTTTACCGACGAGTATAAGGCCAGTCATCATGGACAATACTTGTATAATTTATATAACGGTGATCTCGGTATTATGAGTTGGCAAAGTGTATATATTATATATAAATAACCCTAATTTACAAAATAGCGTATTCGAATGACAGCGGGTATATATGAGACTTTTTTTGGAAAACAAAGCGAAAATGGCCATACGACAGTATTATAAATGAAGATACCAACACTTCTACTACAAACTTGTGAAATAAATTGCATCTTGTAAACGGGTTGGACCACTACTAAACAAAGCATTCGTGACGTACTTATTTGAATAAATACTGCATTGACTCGTCAATTAACAAAAAGTTTAATCAGTTGGACATAAACAACATTATACATGTTCAAACATTGTTTTATAGTTTGTGATTGCACATAGTATTTCGAGACAAAGAAAATCACGAGTTTGAAGTTTAATTATAGCTCTACGTTTGTAACGGGGAGTTAACTCTGCCACTAAATGCGCCGTATTTTCGTAACATCCGGGTTCTTCGTGTACATCGCACACACGCCATTTTTCGTACACGAAACGGGACTACTAAAGTACGGGATACACATTGACAGCGAAGTTTTTTCCCTTGTCGGTAAGTATTTTAATAGTTCAAATAATTAATTAACTTCAGATATATATTTATTTTATTTGCGAACTCGTCTTAAACCTGCAAAATCCAAGAAATACCGTTTTCGCGCTCGTGAAAGTTACCTCCCTTGGCTAACTAAGGTTTTGTTGAATCAAACTGTCTATAAACGTCTTAATTTGTCCTTTAGTTATCAGTTACCGATACCAGCGGTTGGAGTATTGTGTAATTATTGATAGGATTATAAATGGATTTCTCTTATTTTTCATTTGTTTTCGTAGTTTGTGTTTGTTTGGGTGACCTATAGTGATAACCTTAGCATCTGAATGCACTTTGACAACCTTTCTTTTGGTTCCTCTAACTGATGTTATGCACTACAGTCTTTGTTTATGTAAACCAGATCAGAATGCCATTTGAAACTTTGCAGTTGAACATCGCCTTAATACATATTTGCAACAGTGTTAAGGGAAGCAAAACAATGTTTACTTTGCTTTCGTGAGTCAACACTACTCATTAGTTCTTCATAGAAAACCATGCATTTGTGATAACTTATGATGTGTCTTATGCAAGGTTCTTCATGTTGACATTAAAAACACGTAGCAAGGCCAGATGAATTGTGAAACCATACATGATCACGTTCTAATTCATTGAACTGCGGCATTAAATTAGATTGATTACACTATGCAGCATGACTGTAGCCATTTTGTGTACGAGGTTAAACAGGTCAATTTAAAGCACATTAAAAACGGCTACGTAGTTTTACGAAAATAATAAAACTCAAATTTTTGTCAAAAGATCTGCCCAGTCTCATTAACAGCTCATTTGCATATGACCGCGCACCCATATGCATAAAAGCATGGCTGAAATGTGACATGTCTTTGGTTTAAGAGGCTGCTTAAAGTATGTCAACGTTGATTTGTTGTGTATATTGATGTATTTTTGTCTGTTCTTTCCAAATAACTAATGCACATTGCCGAAAACTATTGATTTAACTGATTTTTCAGCCTCTGAACGTTCAGACATAGGTTTGATGTCGGAACTATGCTACGTGTTTTTGAGCTAAATGTTAAGAACCCTGCATTTGCCAAACAGAAAATAGCTCAAATGCGAAGGGTTTTCTTTGAATTCTGCAAGTCAATAGAGTCACAATATGATTACAAAGTAACAACCATAACGTGTCTCAAAACTCCTAATGCTCTGATTGTAAGTCAGGTGTTTTATTAAATATTCCATCTCAATAGGTGATACATCTTAATTCTTATTGCTCATATCCTATGAACCTGTATACATGCACTTCGCCACTCTTTTAGACATTCTTGTAATTTATTTTTAAAATAGAATATGAGTGACCGTTGTATATCTGCTCTATAACAACGGTTTGGAGTTCTGATGCGTAGAAATTAACTACGCAGGCCATAGGCATAAGTGGTTAATAACAAGCATCAGAATGACAAACCGTTGTTAATGAGCCGATATATGACGGTATTTCTTATTTTATTTTGATTCTAACGTGGATCAACAACAAATTCAAAAGGTAAAAACAGTTGTTACTTTTAGCTCATGCACATAATATATAGATCTGGTTTACTTCCGCTGTTAAGACAGAACAGCCAGAAGTAGTACCGTTGTATATCGGCTAATTAACAACAGTATATAGTTTTGTTCTTTGTGTGTATCATGTTAGAATTAAATATTCCCAATCCAAGCTTAATAAGTCGCATATTTATTGACGATCATCTAACAATGCTAAAGTATCTATTATACCCAGGTTGGAAAAATCAGGTTTAGTTAATTAGTATCAAATTTGTAGCCCCCTGTCTGCTTGCAAGTCAGGTTCTCTCAAAGCCAAGCTATCTCAGTCGGTCAAACATACACAACACAAAGTATGACAAAACAGCTAAAATAAGCATATCTTAGTCTGGATATAGCATAATACACCCCCAAAATGAAAAAAGTTCATAAAAACTCCTTATCCGCTAAGCTGAAAACTTTGAGAGTAGTGCTACAAATGTCGCATTGGGTAGTGCTTCTGACTTGTTATCAGTCATTCAATGGTTAAAGCCCCATCAAAGACTCTGGTTGTTTCCTTGAGCAAGAAATTTTACCCTCATTGCTCAGCACTGGTTGGTTCCAGGAATGGATTCGAGTGAGATTTAATTAAGCAAACTAGAATAAATTAGTTTAAACTAAGGACAGTAAAATTGAATTTGTAGTGTAGTTTTGTCATTGTTGCTTTGTTTTGTATAAGATTCATTCATTACCTCCACAACATCTTTACATATTTTAGCTTGTTTTAGGGGGAAGTTCTGGCTTGATAAGAAAACTGATTGATGAAGTTTTAAAAAAGATATGACAACCAGTTCCTGGGAATAAATTGGTAAATCTTAGTGTGAGTATAAAGTATCTTTTTGGTAATGATTGAACATAATAATACTAATAAACTCTTTCCATAATGATAGATTTGGCAATTTTGAATAACAAATTAACATGTGAGACTAATCTTGACACTCATTGAATTTCCATGAAATAAGATACCCCTTTTTGTTTGTTTTTTAAGTTTCGTCTATTGATAAATGTCCATGAGAAAATAAATTTCATCAACCAAAATTTGAAAAAGATTTGAGTTTCCTGTTGAATCACAAAACATGTGTTACCTAAACAAACTTAAATTTGTTTCAGTAATCTATACAACAACCAAGATGGAAGGTGAAGGAGATCATCAAACCATCAGCCCTGAACTTCTGCAGAATCTCCAGTCTGCTGTTGGTTCCTCAGGTGTGATTGGTCAGGTGCAGGTTATAGAGACAGAAAATGGACCAATGACAGTCATCATAATGGAGGAAGGGGCGGAGACTGCAGGGGAGACTACTCTAGATGTAAATGGAGAAAACCTCACACAGACCACTGTTGATGGCGAGGAGCAGATGCAGTATGAGTTTGTACAAGATGGTGAAAACTACACAGCCCAGGTTTTTGATACTGGACAACAAAGCATAGCCGAAACTGTGGTGACCTCAAGCGAAGCCATGGACACATGTGGTGTAACTATGGCTGTTGGAGAGACCATGCAACAAGGGACTAGTGACACTGACACATACTACATCACAGACACAGGTGAGATTGTGAAGATTGAAGGATCCATGGTGTCTGAAGGCCAATTGTCACAACAGACCGTAATGCAGGCTATAGACACAACCAGTGAGATGCCTCAAGAACAAACCATTTACCAGACAGTTGAAGACACAGTGGCCCAAAACATGGTGACAAATCCTATCGTAGAGCAAACTGTAGTCACAAGTATTGATGCTTTTGGTCAGACTGTCATTCCGAGTACAGATACATCAAATACTTTGACTCTTGAACAAGCTCTAACCCAGCCAGATATCAGTCAGCTGACTCAAGATCAAGCAGTTATAGAAACAATAAGTGCATTGAACCAATTGCAACAGAAACAGCCGCCCGTGGTGCAAACAGTTACTGCTCCCGAGGTCCATGTACAAGTTGTTAACCCTGAGACTAATGCTCCTACAACAGTTATGAGTAATACCACCATTCCGGAATACACAGCTTTTAGACTGCAAGATCAACAGCAAGCACCCAGCAGGTCTTTTCCACAGTCAACTAATCAAAGGTCTCTGCTGAGTAACAAAGTAGAAAAGAAATCTGTCAGTTCACAAGTTACCTACGCTCCCAAGATTGGCGGAGGAATCAGAATTTCACAGCCAAGTAAAAGTTCTAGTCAAGGGAAGCCTGAATTTGGTACATTTAGAGTGAAGAAAATTGGAAACCAGACGGTGCTAGAGCCAGTTTTCCCCACGTCTGCAACCAATAAACAGGCTCAAACTTATACCAAACCAGTACAAACAAAAAAAGTGAATCAAATACCACAAGTTATAACCAAGCCGCAGCCAGCTCTTCTTGGTTTGAAAAACCTGCTGAAAAGTTCTGGAGATATAACGATGCCTAAACATATAGCACCTAGACCGGCTGGCATGGCAACTGGAACTAGCACAGACAGACAATCTTACACTTACTCCTACATGGGAAATAGAGTTACGACCAGTCAAGTTGTACCAAAACAGTCAACTATTAGAACTACAATTCCCAGTACTTCATTGGGCAAGGGGGGCGTGGGGATTCATCAAGTATCTCAGGGCACTCAGTCGGATATAAAATCACCAACTCCAGCTGCAGCAACAATTTTCACCAAGCAGTTCTTCAGTAAGGTACCTGGTAAAACAGCTAGTGTCAGTACTCAGATTCTGAACAAACCACCACAAGCCCAGAGTGCAAAAAGTACTACCGCTGCTGACTTGAGTGACAACGAAGCTGCCGATCTACTATCCAGTGCAATGCAAGAGGCTGATATGCAGCTGGAAGAGGCACAACAAGGAGATATCAGAGCTCAACAAGCGATAAAAGAGGAACAGGCCCTAGCCGAGGTGTTGACAGAGCTGTTACCTGAATCAGTTGCCATGCAAACGGACCAGCCACCAATGCCAGCCAGCATGGGTACAATCACCAGCACTGTTGTACAGAAGACTGAACCATCCAAGATTCCAGAAATGAAGGTAATATAGATTATATTAACTGTGAGGAAGTGTTTGGTCGTTCTAAATCTGACAACAAACTTCACTTCACAACGGATATCACCATAGGACACTTTGTATTTATTTCACCTGAAAATGAATGCGGCAATCTATTTCTTTGCATTTGCAATTTAGTTTTTACCTATTATGTTAGAAAAGCATAACTCTCTTTGATCAATTAAGAGTCTGTTACCATATTTATCACATGACAAACCATGTTTTCAATGAAATTCAACCATTTTGTATAGCTTTCTATTTCATACATATACATATAAGACACGTCGTGTGAGACACCTGTGGAGAGCTCTCCCAGCTGTGTTTCTGTGCGTGCTTAACATTTTAAAAGCCTTGCTTCGTAACATTTCCTAAACTTGTAACATAAAAGTTGATAGTAAATGATAACTCATGTCAGATCCTGTATATGTATTACTGTACACAGAATGGTCATTAATATCTGTTCCTTGATGTTCTGCTAGGCACAAGAACCAGTACCTAAGAGAGTGACTATTGATGGACAGAGTCAGGCACATACCACACATGCTACAGCCTCCACATCAGCTGTAGTTACCAAACCACCAAATGTTCCACTTCCAAACCCGTCTCAGAGAATGAAGAGTATTGAGTAAGTATCAAGCAAGTTGTATATAGTGAGAATTAGTTGGGTTCAATTCATATCAGAAATGACCAACTCCAACATAAGTTAAGGTTGGGTTTAGTCATAATGTCCATAATCAACTAGAACAAATCAGTTTAAAATGTACTACATTCAAATACAATTTTAAATAATTACAAATTTGCATACCATTAGATATCGGTAGTGAACTTTCAAAGTATACAAATGTAATAAATTTAATAAAAGTTTGGGGGCCGTTTTAATCCAAAGTAGACAAGAAAATGTCAAAGTTTCCTCCCCTACATAAAATAATGCATATTATGTTTCTGTTGATTTTTTTTAACCATTCCATATTCTCTTATCAAGTCTTCACATCAGACAGGGTTCACACGGTCAGGGAAAAGTCATGGAATTTTGAAATTGGTCAGGGGAAAATGATTTTTGGCAAAAGTCAGGGAGTTTTATGATGAAGTAGCATTGATCATACAACTACTCTCATTTAGTGACAAAAGGCTAAGGCAGTTTCTTCCATTTTGTATTATTGTTGTCATTATTAATATGTACACACATTTTGTTGCTTATTAACCAATAAAACACACTTGTGTGCATATATTATCCAACATCTTAAGTCCATTTCATACTTTTATATGACCTCTATGTGTGTTTTTGAGCACGTGAATTGGTCAGGGAAAATTGAATTTAGTCGGTTGAAAAGTCAGGGAATTTTGTCTTGCCATCTTTGTGGGAACCCTGTCAGAGTCAATGCTATTATCAAACACACAAATACACAGATTCGTCTAAACGGGTGTAATTTACAACACAGAATGAGTCAGGTGGAATTTATTACCTCTAGCAACTGGTTTTGATGGACTTTATATAAGTTTGGAGTGGGTTCTATTTCTGTAGGATTTGTCTCCCTTAGTCTATTTTAATTCATAAACATTTGTTGACAGAAATACTGTTCTATATCTATAAGTAAAGTACAATACATATTTATTATAACTACTTGCCATAACAGTGACCTTCACCTGTGAATGACCTTGACATTCACCCTTTAATTCATAGTTTTTGCAAATGGAAGATTAGTATATCTAACTTGAACTCTTGTGTTTTAGTACTGTAGTATTGAAGTTATAATTTCATATTTGGAATAAGTTTTTAGTTTTATAACAATAATATGTGAAAGATCGTTCACATTACAGTGGTGATCAATAAGAATTGTTATTTCGATTTCCAACACTATCAATATAAATGATGTTTATGATGAAAAAATCTACACCTACTTCTGTGCAATGTTTGCAAGGCAGTCGTTATAGCATCATCATAGCCCTCTTGTAAGAACTATGCAGAGAATTTGAAGACCGTCAACTTTTGCTAGTCTGAAAAATGTTTGTTTTTTGTGTATTGTGAAATTTCTAGTATATTTTACGGGAACAACACCTGTTTCACCTGTTATGGCCTAATCACCTGTGTTCTTGCATAGACTGACTGACATTTTTATGAAACAATTATTTATTACTTTTCAGTGTTCCTGATTCAGACGTCACAATACAGCTTTACGGAGATGGTACATTGGTTACAAAGGATAGGTCAGGTACTAACTACAGTCAGGTGAAACTAGAAGATCTTGGTCTAGATCAGGACATGCTAGCAGGCAACACTGACATAGAACTTCTTATAGTGCAGGGTGACGGGAAGGAAGTAAGGGCCACTCTTAATACAAACCTTCTATGTCCGGACGACTTAAAGAAAGATACCTCCAAACAAGTGACATCTACCCCAATACTGAGAGCAGACAACACTGGAACTAGTGAACTGAGACCTTACAAGTGCTCCATGTGTCCCAGAACATTCAAGTTTTATAAGACGTTCAGATGTCATGAAATCGTGCATACAAAGTCTGATATATTCACTTGTCATTTGTGTAAGCGAGTTTTTGCAAGGGAGACCAATCTGGCATCACATTTGGAGCTTCATCAGAAGAAAGCAGCTATGAGTACCATAGACTTCCAGCATAAAATGAAAGAAAAGCGAGAGAAGGAGGACTTGGACAAGAATCACTATAAGTGTGAGCTTTGCTTTGTTATATTTGACGATTACAACAAGTTGAAGAATCACACATTAGCTATGCACGATCAGGAGTTAACAAGTATCTGTACATTCTGTGACAAAACGTTCTCGTCTAAGGAGTACCTAAACAAGCATCTGTTAGTACACATGGGGCCATTTACATGCTGTGACACGGGGTTCGCCAATCGAGAAATGTATACCAACCATTTAAAAACACTCCATCCGAAAAAATTGCTTGATTGTTCAGTGTGTCATAAAGTAATGCTTAACAAGTCAGATTTTACGAGTCATGTGAAATATGTACATGCCAATGAAACCGTTGAGGTACGACAAGCATTGCTAGACTCGTTGTTTGATGCACAGTGTACAAGTTGTGGTAAGAAAATGATGTCTCAGCAGATAAGTTGGCACATGAGAGACGTGCATGGCGCCGAAGATATAAAGTGTCCATACTGTCCATACCTTTGTAACATGGAATTCAAACTGAAGAAACACATCAAAGTGGACCACCAGAAGGAAGATAACAGGTGCGAGAAGTGTTCAAAAGACTTTCCCGGGCTTCAGGACCTTATAGAACATTTGAAGATTGAACACATGGATCCGTATCAATGCTCTGAATGCATATCTACATTTGACACAAGATCGTTAATGGAGAAGCATCAGTTTGACAATCATAACATTTGGTTCTTCTGTAAGAAATGTGACAAACGGTTTGCATACTCTGCAGAACTGAAGCAGCATTTCACGGAGCACGAACCAGGTAAACAAACCTACCTTTGTGAAGACTGTGGCACAGGATTCGAAACCAAGCCTCAACTAAAGATGCATCTAGTGAAGGACCATTATTCTGGGGACAATAAAGAGATGCTGAAGTTCCACCCAGATATGAAGGCGGTCGCAGGGCTAACAGTTTGTCAAATCTGTGGCGAGAGCGATTTCAATTCCAAGCTCTCTTTCTCGAAACATATCAGCCTTATCCATTTCAACGGAAGCTTTGAGGCAGCCTGTAAAGTTCTGCCATTCTTAAAACAGTTCCCATCACCTTTAGAAGCAGTGAAATGCAATACCTGCGGGAAGACCTTCTCTCACATGGTCTATCTAAAAATGCACATCAAAACCCATCTCGCTGTCCCAACCGTCAAGAAACCAAAAAAGCCTCCAGTGAAAAGGGTAGAGTCAGATAGCGATGATGATGATGATGACAAAGTTGACTTCTCCAACATTGAACCCAGGGATACTGCTGATAAATTCTACAAATGCCAGAAATGCTCGGCCCATTTTGCCAGGAAAGCTGCCTTGGAAAAGCACATTACTTCCAAACACAAGAAAGATCTCTTCAAAGAGGCACTGAAAGTAATTGAAAAGGAGGAAACTGCTAGAGCAGAAGCTGAAGAAGAAAGAGATAAAGGAAAGAAAGGTACAGAACTGTCAAAAAGTCCAAGAAAAATCCCGAAAAAACACATATGTAAAGCATGCGAGGAGATATTCAAAACAAAGACAGAGTTACAGAAACACATTGAAGAAGTTCATAGTGAAATGGAAGCTAATGATACAAAGCTTGGGGAGGATGGAAAGGAATTCAACTCAGAAACAAACACATGTAACTCTTGTAATAAGTCCTTTGCTTCAGGTCTCAATTTAAGACGTCACATGTTAAAACAGCATCAGATTTTGATCCCTGAATCAGAAGAGTCCACATCAACTAAGAAAAGCAGAGCCATTGAAGAGACAAAACAACCAGAGCGCACTCCAGAAGTCTCAGAGAAAAGAGGACGTGGACGTCCTACTGGTAGCACAAAAAAGAAAATTGCTGAAGATAGAAGAGCACAATTGAAAAAAGACAAACAGAAGAAAAAGGAATCTATTGATCGGGATATGAGTGTAGATTCTGATGACGATGCAGCAGCTGATTATGAAGAACCAGCAGCAGCAGACGATATAACTGCTTTTCTGGGCCGAAACTTTAACCTCAGTAAGAAAGACAGTGATGATTCTGGTGCCGAAGGTACAGATAAGAAAAGAAAATACAAATGCCAAACCTGTGGAAAGGCTTTCAGTAGAGAAGCAACACTGAGAAAACATGAGGCGTTTCATGAAGAGAGTGATGAATTAGATGGAGATGCCATGGATACAGATGATCTTCAAACCGCCAATTATTGTTGTCCAACGTGTAGCAATATGTACTCAACAGCAAGTGGCCTTGTATTCCATAATAGAAGCAAGCACCCAGATGTTGATGAGGAACAAGTACTGAACTACATTGAAGAAGTAGACAAGAAGATTAAGATACTCGAAGCAACATCTGATAAGATCGCAACTCCTACAAAGGGTAAGAAGAGGAAGCTGTCTAGCGACCTGAGTACTTGGTCGGCAAAGAGGGAAAAAATAGAAGGAGGAGAGTACACACAATCTGGTAGAAGGATCACGAAGTCGGCCAAGAGAAATGAACAGGTTCAGTGTGGCTTTTGTAAAAAATACTTTGACGTGGAAGCAAGTCTCAGACGACATGTTCTCATGGCCCATACCGATAGGACATCACCGGTAAAGTCTGCCAAAAAAAAGCGAGCAGCAGAAGACACTGATGGAGAACACGCTTGCCCAGTTTGTCCGAAAACATATGACTTGGAAGTTAACCTGAGGAGACACATGCTGATGAAACACAAGATGAATCTAGATGATGTAGTAAGGAATGAATCAGGTGACATTGAGTTTGTTGGTTCTAATGGTTATACATGTGACATTTGCTGTGAAGAGTTTGCTATACAGTCAGCTCTGAGTGATCACCTGTCAGAAGTACACGATGAAGGTACTGCTTCGAAGACACCAGCTAAATCTGTGTCATTGAAATGTGAGCAATGTGAAGTTGATTTTGCTAATCTGCAGTCGTTGAATCTTCATATGAGACAACACACTGGTGAAAGGCCCTACAAATGTTCAGTTTGTCAAGACAACTACATATCAAAATTCCAACTGGATCGGCATTTAACTAAGCAGCATGAAACTGAATTGTCTACCACGGTGAAGTGTAAGATTTGTTTGGCATTGTTTGACACTGAAAGGGGAATGAAGAAACATAGAGATTCTCATAGAAAGGACGTAGACTCTACAGCACAGGCACACAAATGTCAAGAGTGTGAAAAGGTCTACACATGGAAGAATAACCTAGTGTCTCATCAGAAGAACTTCCATGACAACGATGAAAAGGTTTGTGGTATTTGCAATAAGATTTTTCCTGACGAGAAGTCCATACAGATTCATATGAAGAAACATAAAGAAACCCCAGATGGGAAGTTTGATTGTAAATATTGTGGTAAACAATTCGCCAAAGGTTCTGCTCTGAGGATGCACGAAACCGTCTCTCACAAAATGATGGGGGTGGCAACATTGTCATGTGATATCTGTAAGAAGAGTTTCATGACCAAGGGATCTTTACTAGAACACATGTTATCCCATACCTCTATCATGCCATTCAAATGTAACAAATGTGCTAATTCTTTCAAGTCTGAAAATGCTTTGAAAACGCACAAGTGTGACAGTAAGAGCATCACGAGTCCACGAAAACCTCAGAGGTCACCTGCAATAACAGCGAAGAAAGACGCACCAGTTGAAAGTAAAACATCTGGCGCATTTGGTTGCACAAAATGTAAGAAGACGTTCTTTAGGCTATGGCAGCTAAATGCTCATCGAAGAGAAGCACATAAAGGGTTGTACATGGGGATGACTCTAGCCAAGAGGAAGAAAGACCAGGAGAAGAGTTCTATGGTGCAAACAAGACGTCAGTCTGCTACTAGTAACTCAGAGACCGATGATAAAAAGATTATCAAGACGAAGAACCTTACCAAAATGAAAGAGAAAAAAATGCCTAAACTAGTAGACAACACTACAGTTGCAAAGGATGTAAATGCTGGTAAAACAACTCCAAAATTATCTATTAAAAAGACCAAACCTAGATTGAGTTTAAAACCAGGTTCTGACAAAGCAATGCCTAAACTGAAAGCAGAAGGGAAAATCTCAAAACTAAAAAATCTGAAGATGAGATCTAAAGGTATGAAACCTTTCCTCAAAACTAAAGGACTAATCTTAAAGTCCAAAAATGTAGCGAAAGCAAAAATGAGACCAGTGCTAAAAGCTCCCATGCCGGTACTTCAAGCAGGAAAACATGGCAAGATACCACCTCCAAATAAACGCCCTGTCCCATGCCCAATATGTAGTAAGATACTGAGTAAGAGAAGTCACTTAAAGACTCATATACGAAATGTCCACAAAATGGATCCAGACGAGGTAATGAAAGTACCTACAACTACAACAAGTCCTGAACAATCAACCAAACGAGTAAAGTGTCGATATTGCAATGAGTGTGCAAAGATGTATTGGTCTCAGCAACAGTATGAAGCTCATTTACACGAAAAGCACCCTGACAAAGTTGCCATTGAACTCGACAAGCAGGTGATGCAGCATATCAAACAAGAAGTGATGAGCCCAAGACCTGAAACAGCTGAAGATAAAGATGGAGAGGAGATAGATTCAGTTCCACATAAGTGTGAGTTTTGTCCAGAAGTGTTTTGGACAAAATCTGGCTTTGAGAAACATATTGTGATCTTCCACCCAGATCATATTGATGAGTACGACCTATCTCCTGAAGTGTTAGCAACATCTGAACCACAGATTGAGCTTGTGAATGACAATCTGGATTCAGAAAACTTCTTGTCTGTGGAAGTCTACCAGAATATAGCATGTGAGAAACTGTCCTCATCCCCAGTGGTTATGATAGAAAAGATATCCAAGAACTATCGGGTAGATTCAGAAAAGAAAGACCAAATGGCAAAAGGCACAACTGGAGAAGGCGAAAAAAATATTGATGGAAAAGAAGAAGAATTTGAAAACACAGAGGATAGCAGACAAGAAATGGAATATACTGAAATGGGAGATGTGGACACTAGTAAAAGATCAGATAAAGATGTTTCTGGAACTAGTTCAAAGTTGAAAACATTGAAAGAAATTGAAGAACAAATGCCTGAAGCTCTTGGTAAGAAGTTTGAACACGAACATGATACACATAACAAGCTAGAGCTAATGGAATCAAATGAGCTGTCTGAGAGCAATGAGACTGAGAAAGAAAACATTGATGAAATTCAAAAAGCGGCGATGGAAATGGAGATGGACTTTGATGAGGATATAGTTCCTATAGATTTTGGACATAAGGTTGACAGTGATTCTGCAGATCAGTACAGAGACCAATCTGTAGGTTTTAGTAGTATAGATGATTCAGTGTCAAGTATAGAACAAGTTGGTGAAGAGAACACAGATGTTGGTGCACTTGAAGAAACTGAAAATGAACCAACTGCAGTTATAGAAAGTGTTAATGAGTCAGAAAGTGATCAGTTAGTAGAAATGAGTGAACCAGAAACAGCACTGGAACCTGAGTATCATGACATTCAAGTAGTTAGTGAAGACAGAAAGGATTATGTAGAAAGTGAGGTTATTAGTGAAATACAAGTTGAACAAGAAGACAATATTGAACAAAGTATTACTGTTGAACAACCAATTGACAATGAGCAGACAGTTGTTGAACTTGATCAATGTGAAAGCACAATAGAAGAAACAGCGGTTGGAGATAGTTCAGGTGAATTGGGGCCTGGTCCAAGTGAAGAAGTTAAAGATTTTAATATTGACCTGGAAAGTGAACAAAATACTGACCATGATGTTGAAAGTACTGAACAAATAGATGAAGTGTCCGAAATAGCTGAAGGTGACCATAAAATCGATAACCTAGCCACTGGCACTGATGTAAACTTTGAGCATGTAGAAGATGAACCTGATAGTGAAGATAACAAGAGTGACTTTATCCCTAGTTCTCACTCTGAATCTGTAGTCCAACAAAAGGTGGTGAACATTGAAAGTGACACAGTAGTGGCAGAGGAATCTGAGTGGGCTGAACTGAAAAGTAAAATAGTAAATGGAGATGATTCTGTGTCAGGCAATGTTTGATAGAAAAAAATATATTTAGACAGAGAGACATAAGAAATAGCCTTTTTACTGTATAATACTTAATATAGCTGATAGATTAAGACACAGTACAAGTTTAAATTAGATTTTTGTTTAAGGCTCAGGATAAATTACATCTGCTGTTCATATTGTGCGGTAACCTAGCAACAGAAATATCATGAAAATTGTATTCTTTTGTAATCTAAGTAAATACATGGATTTGCATTGTTTTACATATCCTGTATTGTCAAAAGTAAGAATTTTCTTTCTTGGATATTTTTACCTACTGAATTCTGTAACAACATTTACGCTTTGTTGTCAATAGTACGTCATTGTAGATATGGCTTTGTCACATTTTTTTTGTAGGAAACTGAATTATGGTTGAACAATTTGTTTTATATGTTAATGTTGTGTTGAAGTTAGTGTTAAGTTGAGGGCAATATTTAAATCTGATAAGATAACTGTAAAAGCTTAAAATTAATTGAATACTATTGATTCAGGAATATTTTACACTAATCATGGAATGTTTAAGTATCCAAAACATATATTTATTTGATATTGTAAGACAAAGTTTTATCAGTTTTTTTTTTTAATTAGTCATGTCCACATTGTGTTCGTTACATCAATATTACCTTGGTGAACAAAGAAAGCCTTTTTAAAAAAAGTATTTAAACTGTTTTCATAGCAAGTAAAGTTCCTGTACTTTGATCTATTTATTGTCTTTGTAATGTTTGAAACCTTTGTATTTTCATTATCAGTAAAACTCTGCATTTTTTCATTATCAGTCAAATTCTGCATTTTCATTATCAGTCAAAATCCCTCTTCATTATCAGTCCAGTTCTGTATTTGCATTATCAGTCCAGTTCTTTATTTTCATTATCAGCCAAATTCTGTATTTTCATTATCAGCCCAGTTTTGTATTTTCATTATCAGTCAAATTCTGTATTTTCATAATTACTAAAAATCAGTCAAGTTACCATTGTGTGTATTAAATTGTTTTTAAAAAATAAATATTCTTTAAAAGTACAGTCAAAGGTGCTCTGTAGATGCTTTTAACATTCATGTTTTCCTGTATTGAACATGTAGATCCACTTCAAGTAACATCAGTATATGGTTAATACCAACTACTATACAATGTACTTTAAAGATTGAACCAAGACCTTACAGAAAGCTCTTCATTCTATAGTGAAACTCGGCTAAATTTAACTCTGAAATATTCCACATAAATTTATAGTTTTAAATGAAACTGCCTTGTACAAAACTTACTGAGGATTGGATTTTTTCTGGTCCGTATGCAGTACAAAAATGGTTCTGATAAATAGGTGCTATCCTTTAGTTACCATTTTGTGTATTCAATTGTTTAAAAGAATACATTTAGATCTATATATCTATTTCTCATAAGACAAAAGTAGCGCACTCAAAAGTTCTTTGTTTAATCCCAGTTTAGTGTTTTTGTGCATAATTGCTGTTTAAAAATATCAAAATTAATGTTTCATGCATAATACCAACCTTTGTTTTTCATTTATTTATCTACAGTGTATAATTTATGTTCAAATATTTCATTCAAATTTCTCCATCTTCATTAATCATCACACAACAAGCGAATATGTTACGTTCATAGTATATAAAGGTCATACAGACATAGTCACATACGTATTTAATGAAATGGACTTTTATTCTTAAATCAAATCGCTTTGTTGTTGTTTTTTAAATTATGTGTGTTCATTCTTGTGCATTTAAAGAATCCATTGTTCTTGTTTATTCTCTTGTTCTTTTGTTGAAACATTCGCAATCATGTTGTCAATATGAATTTCACGTTGTTTCTTTAAATCAGCTATTTTTAAACATACAACTGTTGTTCATGCATAAAGTTATTTTACTGTTTATAACCATTTGGGTGTAAATAAATGTTAACTGTACAGTATATGTGTTTTCTTCAGTATATATATAATATTGCTAATCATTGGAACGTAGATATACACATTAAACAGCACTTCATCTGCTTTGTTAACACGGTTTACACGTGCGATAACCATGAAAGAGCCATACGCACAGCAATCAGTCGTGCGATAACCATGAAAGAGCCATACGCACATCAAACAGTCGTGCGATAACCATGAAAGAGCCATACGCACAGCAAACAGTCGTGCGATAACCATGAAAGAGCCATACGCACAGCAATCAGTCGTGCGATAACCATGAAAGAGCCATACGCACA
>ENA-OREC01000403-OREC01000403.1-marine-metagenome-genome-assembly--contig:-NODE-403-length-16418-cov-13.060645_pt1 | contig 16418 bp, 9 predicted proteins | sample MGYA00248626_ERZ508543 | MGnify/ENA primary metagenome ERZ508543 (study PRJEB26211, sample SAMN05518279) | marine metagenome | isolation source: Puget Sound, Washington, USA | host: Bankia setacea...
AGAAAACAACATTTTGTGAAAAAAATAAGGAAAGATAACTCAAATAAAATGTAAGATAGGATTATGTTTCTTGTCTGCTGTACTTCCTTTCATTAACATCTATTTATGTACCAAGTTTAATTTCAATCCCTTTAGTACTTTACAAGATATGGCCAGGACAAGCAACCATTATGAAAAAACAAATGGTTAAGTCTCAGACAAGCTTCAAACCCTTGTTTACTAAAACCATGACTCAATGAGGAACCATGACTCAACAAGAAACCATGAGTCAATAAAAACCATGACTCAACGAGGAATCATGACTCAACAAGAAACCGTGAGTCAATAAAAACCATGACTCAATGAGGAATCATGACTCTATGAGGAACCATGACTCAACAAGAAACCATGAGTCAATAAAAATCATGACTCAATGAGGAATCATGACTCAACAAGAAACCATGAGTCAATAAAAATATCATGCAGGGTATCGGATTCTGGTAAGTTAGCGTAATCAGGGCACAAAAATTATCAAAATCGTTACTACATGTAATTCTGAATATCAATGGGCATGGCGAAAACATGAAAAATGCATGACAGGTTTTAAAATGGCAATTCATCCTGCACCCAAAATCACTAGTCAGGGCTATAGGACATGTGGAATTCCCCTGCCCTGGTATTCACTGATATGTATAAACCAAAAAGAGCAATACACATAAAATGGACAAACTATCAGATATGAGTCACTTACCATAGTTTTCAAAAAGATGTGGTGATTCCAAGGGCATGTATATCATCTCCTTCAATATTGATATCTGCTTTGACAATCCTCCTATGTTGTCTAAACTCACACATTCCTTTCTACTAACATCCCCTTCAACAATTTCTTCTTCTTCTGTTCGAATTGTAAACTTTGTTTTTGATGTAATTTTATAGAATTGCAATTTTAGCTTCTCAGCATTGTTAGCACTTTTATCTATATTTGGTGTTTGAAAATATTCTCGATCTATGGTTATAGTTCTCTCAGGAGTTTGTTGAATCTCAAAACTTTTATTTAATACATTAACTCTATCTGGTGTAAGTCTTTCACTAAATGAATCTTTGGTTGTATCTTTTCTTGGCGTACTGCAGACAAAACTTTCACTATCTTTTCTTGGCGTACTGCAGACAAAACTTTCACTGAGTGGTTGATTGTCTTTGAAACTACCTTCTTTCAACACACATTCTTCTCTTGATGTTCTTTGTATGTTCAGCTCATTTAAACTAGTAGACAGGTCATCTATGCCACTTGTTTGAGGGTTAGCTGAGTGTTTGACATCTATTTGAAACACTTCTGGATGACAACGGATGGCGGTTACAATCGAAATCGTGAACTTGAACTTCTGACCAAAGTAAGCCACTTCCATCTGACCACCACTACAAACACACTGTCCTTCTGTAATGGAAATGAAACAAATAGAATAGAATGCAGGCATTGCTAAACAAATTTAACTTTTACTTGTTCGAAAAATCGTTTGTTCTTTGCATATTGTGAAAGTTCTAATGTTTCCACTGAACCAATTCATTTGTTTACCAGTCCTGGCCTAAACACCGGCACCTTTTGCTTAGACTTAGAATAGTTTTGGTGGCACTAGTCTCTCTAAAGCTCCAAAAAGAAAGAAATAGAGCACACATTATTTCCCTAAAGCTATATAGCTACCCATACTAAACTCTGTAAATTAAACTGTGCAAATTCAGTGACTGTATAATAATATGGAAACAGGCCTGTTAATCAAGGTAGGAATAACGATTTCTGTAATTAACGTTATATGTACATGTATAACAAAAGAATCCTTGTATTTCTTTCAATTTTCAATGTTAAGTTTTTCCAGGATAATGTGTTTCATTAGGTCTGGGCACAAAAATTCAGAAAATTTTGAAATATGTATTTGTATTCTTTTTTTAATTTTACTACCGTTAATAAAGATTTGGAGAATTTTCGTACCCTTTACCTGAATATAATGTTTAACTGAATCAATATTGTGTTAAAGTGATACTACAGATGTGGTCATTGATGTGAAAGTAATTCAACTTATGACATATTTGAACGTATTTTAATTAAATCATACTCTATATGGTTGATTAAATCAGTTATAACTATGTCAGCGCACAATTATTCCAATCATCCTATCACTCTGATGAATTGTTTTAAATAAGTACATTAAATTGTGTATTGTTCCTAACTATGATGAGCAGGACAAGACGATACATTTCAAGAATTTTCGTGCACTGTGTGTAGTGATATAACAAACTATTGTGACATCATTTTACGGGCAAAAACAATTATGTGGTCCTATACAACCTGAATTCCCATTTATTTAAATGTTTCTTGGTACCGTAGTTAAAGTACAGTATATGTATGTTATTTATAGCATATTACATTTATGGTTATTTATATTGAACAAATGAATCTGGCTGCATAAATCAATAACATGCACTGAAAAGTTTCACATTTGATCTGAATTCATAGAAGTTTGTTTAACGTGTTCATTATATAACAACAACTGTGTTATATCCTATACTAATTCTTCCAAACAATCAAACCTACACAATGAATACATTAGTTAAAGTAGGCATATAACACTTTACCTGCTAGCTGTGTAAGATGACTAATAAATCTCTCACTTGCAAATAATGCACTGGATATTCTGAAATTAAAACCAAAACACAATTTATTCATAGAGTGCAATCACACCATTGAAAATAAACTATTTGTCATTAAATTGTGCACAATCATTCTTGAACCTTCACTTATTCAATGCCATATTGTCAATTACAATTCCTAATTACACTTGTTCCATTTATTCATTCACTAGGCTATGACTGTAGACTTGGAGTATAGAACATGTAATACAAATAATTATAATTAAAACAACAAACAATACTTGTGTTAATATAATGATGCAGAAACAAATCAATGGTACTTTGCAATTAAATGATAAAGGGAAAAAATCAGACATATTTTGCACTTATATCAACAAAGACCAAATATTATTTGCACTTATAATGATGAAGGAAAATAAAATACTTGGCACTTATAACGATAAAGAAATTAATAGGTCATACTTTGCACTAAGTTCCACTTCGTGTGCATCTGGCAGTTTATTTATCTGAGTGTCGTAAACATGGACACTAACAGGACCTTTGATACTCAGTGCTTCAAGATTGTTCTGTGACAGTCCTACACAAGTTGGGCTGATATAAACGGATGGCCAACAAGTCCAAAGTTTTGTTCTATCAAGCACACAGAATCCTCCAATAACAAACCCACATAGCTGCATCAGTGAAGGGTGAAGAAAAATCAGACGATCAGTGAGGTGTTTTGGAATCTTCACTTTATCTGCAAAGAACTAGAAAACTTTAATTGTATGCAAATTAAATTGCTGTCATGCAATGTATCTTATTGAATGTAAACTGAAGATAAAGATGTACAAATGTAGTTTAATATAAAGACCTTTCAGAGCTCCAGATAAGAAATGGTCTAATTAATTTTGTACTATCAGATTTTATTTCAATTAGTTTCTTTACTAACAAAAAACCCCCTGTAAATTAGTTTTTTCTCTTAAACACCAATCGTGATAGGCCGTTTGTCCATAACTAGATTAAGTGTGCTTTTATGCTTAGCCACATGTGCTTCAGCTGTTGTTTTTATCTTGGTTCAATAGCAGTTTTAGAAATATATAGTTTTTAGAAATAACAATAATGTAGTGTTTGCCCCAGATTCTGAAAAGGGCGAGGTGCTTTTCTTACAAAGGGGCAATTTAAGTCTACCATGCTGCCACTGTGGGGCACATTACTGTGGGTCAACCTTCATGCCTGTATCTCAATGTTATTCAAATGAATGTTAAAGAACATATATAACATACATGCATGCACATATGTAACATATTTATATTTACTTCTATTCCAAATAGGAGAAATCATCAAATGAATACATATTTTGATTAACAGTGTTATCATTTGCATATAAAGTTCATAAAGGCTACTACATGTTCTATGGACACATTTAATGTTTGAATAAAAGTTTACTATTACACTACTGCAATGGTGTTCTCTTTCGTTCAAATGTAACTTAAACAGGTACCCAGACAATTATCCTTAATCACTATGACTGGTTTGTATCCAAAATAGGATACATAGATTTCGTTCAATTATCCAGAAAACTGTTTCTTGAACTTGAATTTAAAGTTTAACTCTTAATCCTATTAACATTCGGAAAAAAAACACTCGTTTTTATAGCTAAAAACGGCTACGTAAAGACGATTTTTTGTGCCCTAAACTTCAGTGATATAAGATGTTTTGAAGGGTAGATCTAGTCGTTGGAAATATTGGTGATCGAAAAAGTCTTCGTTGTTATGCTTTGTCATCGTCCTATCCAAAGATTGAGTGACGATCGCAGTGTTAATCTAAATCTTTACGACCACGTGCGTTTTGCGCGGAAAAATATGACGATGTGTTATTTGTGACCACATTGATTACAAATTATAGAGATACGTGAGCATACATCATTCATAGCTTAATCTAGTTCTTCAGAGAAATCTGGCATTTGTGTTATGATTTGGTGTGTAAAATGTATTTGCCCAACAGAAAAATATCACAAATGCGAGGGTTTTCTAGGTAGAACTAACTTTAGCTTGACCAGTCACTAGGGAATGCCAAACATTGTGTTCTAATTAAAAAGTGAGTCCAGTGTATCACTTACAAGAATGAAGTGTAATACAGTGCTATGCTTGAAATGATGGTAGTTTTACAGAAACCTAAAACATTGATCTTATTTAGTTGTCATTTAAATACAAGTATCCCAGTCTAGTAGGTTTGCGACGGTTTAAGCGGTTTTCGAGTGATTGACCTATCTAAACTAAAGCTATATTTTAAAATACTAACCTGCTATGCAATCTCTGTCATTGTCATTTACTTAAATCTTCCAGCTAGTATGTGTTTGTTTACATTTGACACAAATGGCGGGTACTTACTGAGCATGCGTCTGGCAGTCACGTTGGTATTTTTTCAACCGTCAAAGGTCAACAGTTAAAAAACTACACTGCATCACTTAAATTATGTGTAAAGCTAGTTTATAGGATAGTCTATGATTTATCATCAATTTGTGACAATTTGAACACTTTAAATCAGGTCTGTTATGGTTTCCAACACATTTTAGCAACATGGTGCATACATTGGAGTTATCCTTTTAAGCAAATGTGAACCCAAATGGGTCACCATTTCTCTTACCTTATTTGGGCTACAATATGATGTATGAACCCACTATGCACATCCCGGATCTGTGACAACTTGTTTAATAAACATTTAACCCATATGGCATATATTTCAAAACCACTGGTAAGAAAGTTTAGTACTTTGTTAATTAGACGTCTTGATTTATAGATTTAATTAAATTTGAAATCTTCCAGGCAATTTTAAGAAATCGATCGACTTTGACACCTTTTTTTTCGCGAGCAGTATACTGTACTTTCATTTTACAAACATCAAGTGATGTCATTGATTTGACATGTGTGTTTTACCAGACGATCTTTCAACATATTTTGAGGGGTAATTTTGTGTTAAATAAGGGGACACTTTGTGCACAAACGAAAAGCGCAAACGGTGCAATCGGATACCGTCGGATATTACCCTAAATCGAAATTACACTACTGCGGGATATGCAATTGTGAATTCAGTAGAAACATTTGTTTGCTCTTTGCGGTAGAAATGATGCTTTAAGAAGACTATATAGAAGCATACCATTGTGAAACAAGCTTGTGTTAAAGTGAACAAACCTTCTGGAAAAAGACAAGGCATCAACATTGCATTTTCACTTGTAACAAAACCAGAAGAAAGAGGTTTATTTGAGCTACATTCCTGTTTGTGCTTTGACAGTTCCTTTGTGTGTACAGTCAGGTGACATTTTAAGCACTGATGCCACTCCGTCACAGTTTTCTGAGATCGTGGAGGCATTATTCTTGTTATGAAAGTTAATTTTGATATGAATCTGGTGTTGACATTTCAACGACATACATGTGTTTCCGCCGGAAATGCCGCCGGTACATGTGTTTACATCTCACCAACGTCTCGCGTGAAAAACTCTAACCGTATACAGTCACGTTGTGGTTAAACGAGATTTGTAAAACAGTCGTTGGACGGCCGTTGGAAAATTGCTGAGAAGAAAAATAATCTTAACCACCATTGAACTACATAGAGATGCTTTGTGAGTATACGTTTAATAAACCTTAATATGTATTTGAATGTTTTCATTCAACGCATGAACATATTGTAAGCTGTTCACAAACAGAAATCGTCCTCGAAGTGGAAGTTGCACTAACATCTGTGAAAAATCCCCCACCCACTTACAAGCGAAGGGTCTGTCGTGTTGAACCTAAGACTCCTTTAATGACCAGATGATGATTCGGAATTCAAAATCAACCTCGCATTTTCCCAATCAGACCATTATCCTTTGAACATACAGTAGTTTTCTATGAACATATAGTAGTTTTCTATTAAGTAGTAAGTTAGAATATTTACAACTAATGTCTCTGTGGCACTTAGTTCTTTAAAGCAAACACTTGGCATTTGAGCTATTTTTCTGTTGGGAAAATGTGGGGTTCTTCACATTTAGCTCAAAAACACATAGCATGGTTTAGACATCAAACCAATGTCGGAACATTCAGAGGCCGAAAAATCAGTTAAATCAATAATTTTCGGCAACATGCATTAATTATTTGGAAAGAACAGACAAAAATACATCAACAAATCAATGTTGACATACTTTAAAACATCTTTAGCAGCCTCTTAAACCAAAGACATTTCAGCGATTCGTGTATGCACATGGTTGCGCGCGCATGTGCAAATTAGTTGTTAATGAGACTGCGGACAGATTTTTAAGACGAAAATTGGAATTTTATCATTGTCTTAAAACAATGCAGCCTTTTTTTGTACTTTAAAGAAATCATTTTTAGGATAAAATTATAGTATTTAGTGACGAAAAATATACATTAAAACAATATATTTGTTAAGTAGAACTGACCTGCATTCACATGTTGCGTGATTAAACTTTTTCGCTTAAAATAGATTCTAATATTTGACCTGTTTAACCTATTACACAAAATGGCTACAGTCATGCTGCATAGTGTAAACAATCTAATTTAATGCTGATTTAGAAAGTCAAAGTGATCATTTATGACACAGGTTGTTTTAAAAATAGTTTATATATGAGTTTGGTAGTGCTTGATTTGTACAAATGTTACATTATTTTGGTTTCACAATTCAACTGGCCTTGCTACGTGTTTTTAACGTAAACGTGAAGAACCTTGCATTTGACACATCAAAAATTACCACAAATGCATGGTTTTCTATGAAGAACTAAGTGGCACTTGATTCGTTGCAGGATGAGGACTGCCACATGCAATAGGATGAAGCTTTCCATGCACGTTTTCTGTCAGATATAAACTAAGGCATGTCGGAATTCTTTAATAAGGAGTGAACAGAAGTGTCGGCCCATCCTGTTGGGCTTTTAGAGTTTATTTCAAATAGTAAAAAATCCCAGAAAATCTATGACGTCTTCATTCTAAAAAATGCTTCCAATGGAGTGCCTTTTCACCTTTTGTTCATGATGCATTTGTGTTGTGTAAAATGGGCTAAATGTTGGACAGCAATAGTAAGCAGTTAACAATGATATTATGATTATTTTTATTTTCCAGAGTTAGCTGAAGTTAGCAAATAATCAACAAATATGATCATCGAGGAGGTAGAGCAGCTGAAGGAATGGCTGACTAACTCGCTGGCTCCAATGTAAGTCACTGGTGATAAAAGATGTCTCACACAGGGCACGAAAATCCAAGCCATTTTGTTGTCGTAAAAAGTAGTTTGTGATGCAGGACGCGTGGTTATTTAAACATTTGTAATGTGTTTTTTTTTGGTCTTACCATATCCAATGATAAGCAGGATGAGTGGAGACTTTGATGTGTTTCTTGCTTCTTGTATCACAGTATCAACTAGAGCTAGCAGATTACTTTTGTGAACAGTTATAAATTTATAGATTAGAACCCCCAAGTTTAAAGAATGGAATCCTTATCGACTTGTTCATTGGTCAACGTGGTTTATTTGCTTAGTTAATATCATGTAGTCAAATGACCTTGATTAAACTAGAGTTGTTTTGTAGCAGAGACTTAACAAGTATCAATAGTAAAGATAGAAAACTTGTATTCAGAAATTGCAATGAAGGTCTAGTAGTATTAACTAAATGTTCATAGGTATATTACTGCATCTATAATAGCCATCAAACTATAACTACTAATGTCTATGTTTAGATTTAATTAACCTGCTTGCACTTAAAAATGTGTTCTTTATTTAAGAAAATCATAAAATGTGAAGCCCCCCCAAAATAAGTTTTACCGCATTATAATCTTTTTTCTACTAACTGATAACATTGTATATTTCTAGTTGTGAAGCAGATCCCGGTGCTCTGGCTAAGTATGTTGTTGCTCTGGTAAAAAAGGACAAGCCGTTTCAAGAACTACGTGATAGCTGTGCGGAGCAGTTAGATGTTTTCCTTCAAACAAGTATGTTGAAATGTTTTTTGTTTTTTTTACTTTAACCCTCCATAAAGTTTTTTTTAGGTATTTATAAATCACCCTGTCCGTACGTCTGTCCATCTTTGCCGTAAGCTCAACTCCTTCTAAACGGATAATCTAATATTTTTATAACAAGTACAACCTCTTAAATATAGTACTTTTAGACCTTTGATGTAACTTAAAAAAAGAAGATACGCAATAAGGTATCATTGATTGTTGAAAACATTTGCTTAAATTTATAAAACTACGAGACATGATTTCTTGTTTTTATTTCAGGCTGGTCAATGAAATATATGTAAAAGTATCCTCTGTAAGTGTAGATCCCCTAGTTTCTTATCTAATGATGAGTATTTTATTTCCAGAAACCAAGGAGTTTGTAGAGAATTTGTTTGAAGCATTAGAAAACAAAGCCTACATAACCGAAGCTAAAACTGAGGCAGAGCGGACACCCACACAAGACGAGAAGACTGGGGACGAGACTCCAATCGTATCTGAGACAACCAGTGATGTAACTAATCAACCGGCAGACACAGAGCCGTCCTCTACAGAACAACCACTGGTGACCTCTACCTCAAAGTCAGACTTGAAGAAGGATGAGGTAAATGTCACATAGAGATAGCGCCAGACAGTGAACTTTTACTGGTCCGAAAAAATATTTGGTTCTTCGCCTATTGTGAAATTTCAACTTGTTTTACTTGGGACAGTTTTTACCAGTCATGGCCTAATGGCCATTGTCTTTCGCATCTACGGAATTATTATGAGCAGGGCCATAGAAAAATTACTTGTCATTTGGTTCAGGAAAAATAATTTTAATTCAATAATTAATGTGAAAGCTATAAGAGTTCTAAAAGCTATTGAATGAAGAAGACAGAATCCTTTCACATTCACGAGTAGGAATTCAGGATAAATGGAATTTAGATTTTGTGTAATTTCGTATTTTCTTACCTTATTCTGTCAGGGTACAAAACAAGTACAGTTTGAAATACTCTCGTGTTCTTATGAGTGCAACATCATTTGTTTAAGTCTAAGTTGAAATACTTTTTACTTGTAGCTGTAAAATTAGTAGTAGTAGATTTTTGAAACACTTGACCAGTTGAAGTGAGGAAGACACTGTTGCTTTAAACACTCTTTAATCGTCTGTTTTCTTCATAAACTACTACCTTTTCTGATAAATGCTAGGAAAGATTATATATTTTTCATTGTACAAACATGTCAAGATCCTATACAAAGTTCTTGTTCTATTCATGCAGGACCTGAGAGAAGCATTCCCAATTGACAAACGAAGAAAGTCCAAAAGTATTTCACCAAGGGCATCACGATCAAGAGAGTACGTATGCATATCATAATTTGTTAACATTAATAGCTGTAAGAATGCCTGTTGTACTTTTTATGTTAATATTTATATATACATTTGTTGTTTTGTTTTTTGCTTAGCTTCAAATTGATGATCATAATAATCTGCAAGTGTTTATCAATAGTGTTTTATTTCATATCATTATGTTTATACTCATTGTTAGTTAGTAGAAGGCCTCATATTAAATAAGTTGGTCATTGTTCTGTTCCATTATAATGTATCACTTTATGAGTTACCTTCAGAAAACTAAGTCTTTATTATTATCATTATTTATTATGATCATCAACGTGTACATCCAACTGCTGGTGTTTAGAAAGAAGAACAGACACTTGATATTACCTCAATATTAATTGTAGCAGAAATATCATTTTTCACAACACTTACTAAACCCAGTGCTCAAAGTTTTGGGTGATATAGGAATCATCATGTCCTTCTGTCTCTCTGTCCAGTTGTCTTGTAAGCACAACCCCTCCTTAACCAATGATACGATACTGATGTAACTTTACACAGTTGAATTTTACGACCTGAGGATGTGCATGAAAAAGAATAACTCTAGACCGAGAAATATCAAGGGAGATAATAATTTTTGTGGGGCAGGTATATCTTTGTGGTTTGATACAATTTGACACAATTCTAGTTGTAACAGGAACTTCATGTTTTACAATGATTATTTTGTTCTTCAATTATTTTACAAGGATTTACATTTGATAATGGCTTCAATTCTCAAGTTGTTATAAAACCCAACATATTGTATATTTTATTGCAGTGATGACAGGTTTGACAAAAGGCGCTTAGGTTATAACAGAAACTTTCCAAGAAGACGATCCAATAGTCCAAGATTTAGAGGTCGTCGTTCAAGATCTCCATATAGACGTAGATCACCATACAGACCAGCACGTAGGTCAAGGTCACCTCCACCAAGAGGACGAGGTCGTGAAAGGTCATGGTCCAGAAGTAGATCAAGGTCACCAAGAAGATCTCCAAGAACTTCCAGAAGTAGGTCACGTGAAAAGAAATCTCCAGGTGGTAGACCTATTGCAGGTTCACCAGGTCGATTCAGGTCACGGTCACCATACAGAGAACGACCTTGGTCCCCAAGAGCCAGGTCGCCATACAGACGCTCTCAGTCACCATTGCATAGAACACGATCACCCAGAAGACGCTCACCTTTTAGTAGACTGGGGTCAAGAAGTAGATCATTGTCTGAGAAAAGGTCAAGGTCTGGATCACCCCAAAGAAAAGGTTAATATTGAAAATGTCTTACCCTATTTATACAAATAATAATACAGCACACAGATAAGAATTAAAGCACTAAGCCTGTTTTGTAAATGCTTTTAAACAAGCCCCTAATGTAAAATTTATTTCACTTTCCTAAGACAGAGCAACAGATAAGGTGCTTATTTATCTTTTTGAAACATTGTTTACAAAGGTGTTGGGGGTAACAAAAATCAAAAGAAATTGTGAAAACTCAATCGAACTTGTTGCTGTAATATAGAAATTATATGGAAAAGGACACAATAGAAGTATAATAGTTACTCAATATGAATCTTCTATTTCTCAATTCCTTTGCTATTTGAGAGACACCAAGGGTGAATATCCAATTCCATAACATTCCTATCTGTTGCTCAGCCAAGATAATGTTGCACTAGCTAAAACCCTCTAGGCCTGTACCAATATTAAAAACTCGCAATATTTGTATATTTTTGTTTCCAGTTCGTAGACACAGTCCAGACAGTAGAGGTCCGACCCCCACACAGGAGAATGGTATGGCAGACAGTACTATCCCTAACCCCAGCACTAGTGCTATATCTGTGGTCAGTCAAGCTAGGAAACCCAGGTGTAGGGACTACGATGGTGAGAGACATTGCTATTTGACCTGTGCATTGCAGTATTCATAATTTTACACTTGATTATATGTTTTACATGAATATCAATATTTGTATTTTAGTTTCTTTTGGTAAAAACAAGTTTGCACCTAAATTCTTTAAATCAGTTTCAAATTCGATTTAAAACTCGTTTTACGACTACAAAACCGCAATGCAGAGACGATTTGTCACCTGTTTTCGACATTCCCACTCCGGTAATCGCTGTGTACAAAAGGCGTCATTAATCGAACCAAACTGTTTTTGTTCTGCTGAGTTTATTGTTGATCATAAAGCACAAAAGAATGTTCGTTTTGAAAGCATAACAATCTTTTTGACGATGTAATAGCGTTTTTACCACACCGTCCCCGCGGTGCTCTCTGAATTATTAACACAATGAAATGCAGGATGCAAAACTTTAAATAATGATCAATATGTTTATACATACTATCAGACTCAGAGACTATCTGCTTTATATGTTCATCTCCTTTATGATTGACTTTGCGATTTGGGTTAGCTTTAGCCATTTCTTTCCAAGGCAATTTTCACACGCAGCACGAAGAAACTTTTATATGAACCAAACTCCAGTGATATAATACGTTCTGAAATCTATTAAAGATTAACGAAATATCCTTTGTAATTGTTATATCAAAGACTAAAGTTTTAGAAACGATTGAAGTAATAATCTCAAATCTTTCAGACCACGTGCGTTTTTTGCGGGAACATGGCAATCACTGTTTATGAAAAATGAAAAGATTTAATAATATTTTAATCGTAATGGCATAACTGAATGTGAGTGAGTTACGTGGGATAAGATTATTCAATGGTCATTTTAGATGAATGACTTGTTTTTAGGTCGTAAGCAAAACGAAAAGACTATGAGTCAAAGACAAACAGTCTGACACCTTTCTGCATACATATTTAGGATTCGTCCCTATGCAAATTCGTAAGCAAAATTTGTATTTATTTATATAATTTATAATATGGGAGTATACGGGAACCAACTGTGGTCTGTTGGTGAAATGTTGTGTCTCACACTGCAGGTTTTCAAGTCATCTAAATGAAATATACTACATATGATTTCTATCCAATGATTTTAAATAAGCTTTTATGATTTGTCTTATTTTCTGTGACAAAACGAAGATAGATGGTATACTCATCACAATCAGCTAATTTATATATCTTTATCTCTAACAAACAGTGTTGAAATAATTGGAAGATATCAATGTTCTGATTATTTGACTAAAATAACTATCACTTTTTTCAGAGAAGGGATTTTGTGTGCGAGGAGATTTGTGCATGTTTGACCATGGTGTTGATCCAGTGGTGGTTGAGAACAATGGTCAGTACCCGTCGGGTCCCCCACCCCCAGGGCCCGGTCCTCACATGGCCCGACCCCCTCCACCTCCCGGCCATATCAACCTGGGTATACCACCTCCAGGATTCTTCCCCAACAGAATGCAGGCACCAGCTATACATGTTAGACCAGGTATGGACCGTATGGGATGTATGAACATAGCGTGTGACTTATTAAAGGACCATTATTTCTGACTATTTTAACTGGATGAAAAATTGACTTCTGTTTAAAGGTTGTGATTCTAATTTTGAGGTAAATATTTTTCAAAATCGTGTCTGTTAAATTGTTGGTCATTGTTATAATAGTTTTCAAGCGCTTTCCTAATGCAAGGTAGTTGTTTCATTTGTAGCGACTTTTAAAATTTGAACATTTTACCTCAAAATTAGAATCACAACCTTTAATGCAATCTTATTAAATGGCTTAGAGGGTGAGTTGTAATGGTCACTTCTCAAATGTTAATAACTTTCACATTGTGTTCAAATATTGCAGTTCTTATTTAAATTTGACTGCTGTCTCAATGTAAATGTTTGTAAAAATGTGTTTTCATAGATTAATTTGATTTTTAGGAATAATGGCTTCAAAGCTTAACAAATACTGCTACTAATAGTTCTTAAATCTTAGTGGAAATACATATCATTAGTGTTGGCCTTATCATAGAGTTTTAGAGAAACTATTAGAATCTATGACAAAAGTATTTTATTATTGTTTATGAGTTTGGTACAATTGGCATTTAAATTCTTTCATTTTTACAACACCTAGGCTATCATAAAACAAAACTGACATAAAGTACATAGATTGTGTGACATCTGAATTCCTGTGAAGAATTCACTTATCAGAAGAAAGCTAGCTTGTCACAAACTATTCTGAAGGGTTGTCAATGTTTTAGCTCTTCAATTTTGTTTCCTTAATTTTCAGACTTTCACCAAGAGCCCTATAACCCTGAGGCCCCTGCTATAGCTCGCCCAAATATGCCCCCATATTGGCCTGGTATGCCTGGAGGTATGCCACCCTTCATGCCCGGGCCCCCACTACCTAGCAGAACTATAGAGCAACGATTACCTGTACATGCAAGACTTGGCAACAGGGACCTTATCAACTTGACTGTAAAGAAGGAAGTTAAAGGTAAGGCTTGCATGATTGTAAAATTCCCGCTAACAAAGTTCTGGGATGTTTCTAGGAATCACCCTGTCCGTCTGTCCAAATTCTTGTAGGCACAACTCCTCTTTGGCTCATCAACCGATGCTAATGATATTTGACACAGTTGCAGTAAAGGATCTTAGGATGTGCATAATGGAGTGTAATCCTGGTCCAAACTATTTCAAGGGAGATAATTAGTAGTGTGAGAGGACAGGGGTGGTATCATTTTGACTCACAGTTCTAGTTAGCACTACATAAAGCAGGGCATAAACATTTTCCACAAATTTCCCACTTGTCCTACATCTTGTCAGTGAGATAGGGCAGGTGGAATTGACATGCACTGTGAATGATGTGTCAAAGCTGGAAAGCAAAGGCTAGTGTTGTTAGATGTGATTTAAAAATGTAAAATCAATTTGCTAAGAGATTATGCTAAACGTACGCATGACTAGAGGGAACATTTACAAGAGTTTTGTATAAAAGAGAGGCCTGATACTGTTTTTTGATGTGACTGCTTGTTTCCTGTATATACTACAGTGCATAAAAATGGTCAAATATCTACTTGTTCTGTTTATCATAGATATAGTTAAAAAGAACAACAAGAAAAATGCATTACAGGGTTAAAGTCTTCACTATTTCTGTGTGCAAAACCACTTGTCAGAGCGATAGGACCGGTGGAAATTTAGCGCCCTGTACTAGTTAGTGCTTTTCTCTATCCTGATAAATAATTTTAATATCAGCAAACTTTCTATTTTACAGAAGAGGTAGAAGATGAAGATTCTCCATCGTCGTCTGTTAGAACTGTGATAGCCCCAAAAGAAGAGCCCATATCCCCACCCCAAGATCAGCCCTTACCACCAGGTGTCCCGGGCTCACAGCCAATGCCCTCAGCCCCTATTCCCAGGCCCCAACACACACCCAATTTCAATCAGCAGCACAGATTCCATCCATACCAGAGGTTCTCAGGGCCAAGGAAACAGTTTGATTATAACAGAGTTGGAGGTATGGGTTTTTGGCTCCAAGACAACTATCTGTATTATTTTAGAATTTTATATATAAAAAATTTGGGATCATAATCTGTCCTGCATGAATGTGCTTGTATTTGGGAGGTATGGATTTATTAGGGATATCTTATTCTACTGCACTGGGTGTGTAACATAGGTTTTCACAGAACATTGCAACAAGATTTGCAGCTATTAAATAACTTCTATACCTGAATTATTTGTGCCAGATGAAGGGTATCCTTTGTAGCTTGACTCACAGTTCTAGTTTAACGCTTCCAATGTTCCTTTATTACCAGGTTACAGAAAACCAGATCAGACTAATTGTACTCTAGAAGTGAGGAAGATCCCACCAGAACTTAACAACATTGCCAAAATCAACGAGCACTTTGGACAGTTTGGGAATCTTACCAATATACAGGTATGTTTGAGTGTGTTAGAAGAGAACAGTATTGAGTAGTGCTTCTCAAAGATGGAAGGTTTACATACAAGGATATGGTGTAAATGGGCTAATTACATTCATATTCAGGCTTATACAGCACTATTCTAACTGTATTCTTATTTCAATGAGTTATTATATTTAGTAACAATGTTGTATTTGTCACTTGACACTGGCTTTTTGTATGAGGTTTTATCACATAGCTCACCTTGTTTTTAATGTAATATAACACAAGCTGCGACACTGCCAGAAACACGTTGAAAGTGTGTCCAGCTACAGATTTGCACATTTTAAATTGGCACGTGATAAAAAGACTCGAGGAAGAATTCCTTAATGAAATTCCCTGAACTGGTTTCATAAATGTTTATATAAACCGCCTCAATAGCCATTTGGTAGAGTGCTGGCTTCGAGTGCAGGAGGTGTCGGGTTCAATCCCCAGTCAGGGGACCGCGTCATACCAAAGACGTTATAAAAATGGTACCAGTAGTGCCCTTGTTTGGCACTCAATATTAAAAAGGGAATACTGGCTCTTTCTCAAGAAATGCAATAGGATAAAAACATTAATAGATACAATCTGGAATAGAAATCCTGTGTATGTGTTTGTCTACATTAAGACTGTGTATGTGTTTGTCTACATTAAGACTGTGTATGTGTTTGTCTACATTGAGACTGTGTATGTGTTTGTCTAC
>ENA-OREC01000404-OREC01000404.1-marine-metagenome-genome-assembly--contig:-NODE-404-length-16416-cov-12.763388_pt1 | contig 16416 bp, 16 predicted proteins | sample MGYA00248626_ERZ508543 | MGnify/ENA primary metagenome ERZ508543 (study PRJEB26211, sample SAMN05518279) | marine metagenome | isolation source: Puget Sound, Washington, USA | host: Bankia setacea...
TAAGGTTTTATTAACTGACTTTCACTGATTATCCATTCACTAATTTGACATCCTGGTAATGAAAGTTTGTAAGTGATATAGTTTAAAGAAGCACTTATGACCTTTCACAACCAGAATGTCGAATTATTTGCAATGAAAATATTGAAAAGAAATGCCCAGAAAGTTTTTGAAAGGTATAAACTGTGCAGAATCCTCTAATAATAATCTCGAGCACTCGTAATCATGGATACTATAAAACAGTCTTTGAATTGAATGCACAAAAAAACAAAACAAAACGATCAAAAAGCGAAGACAAGGTACATCAAAATGCACTAACATAGTATGAAGAAATACAACTATAAATAAATGATCCATCCAGTAGAAAGCTATAATTTCAACTTTCTATAAAACACAAGTTTGCAACATTCTAATCAAGCATAAAGTGGAATAGCTATCTTTGTAGATTTTATAGAACAATTTTTTTATTTTTTTTAAAAACCTGACGTAATAAAATGTTGAAGCATTAACACAGAGCGCAACTTGGTTAACCTATACCAAACAGATTTTACACATCAACAAAACTTGTAAAACTGGCATAAAACTGAAATTTAATAAGTGGAACGTTAAACTGTCAAGACATACATGAAATGGTTCTAAATGCTATTGTATACAGAAACTGATCAAATGCTTTCAAATTTTCCCCTTCGAAAACTGCACAAAAGAATCATTGTAACATTTTGAAATGACAATACAGCGACATATATAACTGTACAAGACATGAATTGCATTTACATGTATTACAATTTGATGCTGTTGTGATTAATACTGAATAACTAACACCACGGCTGCCAAGACCGGGTCGGACTTCAAACCTTTGCATCATTTGTCTCACAGCATTTTTGCCCTCATTTGAATGGAATCACAGTTTCAGACGAAAAAACATGATAAATGAAAAATACACTGAAGGCAACCTGTTCACTAAACTAAGCAAACTACGCACGGTCAGAGCACTTCAATGCTTCTTTAGCGCTCAGCAACTGTCATATGACCTACAGCCAGCACCCTTGGTTACGATTTTAGTTTCAACTGTCTATCACAAATATATCTGCAAAAAACCGGACCTTGTCCATGATTGGAGAATGAATGAAATAAATGATACCCATGATTTTCTATTGCATGAAAAACGTTATGTGTATTTTTGGTTAAACCTTAAATAAACATGATAAAAGGCCTAAAACTACAAAATCTAACATGATGCTGTATATACAGATGATCTAGGGATACAGTTTTTAAATGATTTGCTGGACATTACATGATTTGTCTACAGATGTAATCTACCTTTATGCTGGGTTGTATATTATTATGACCAATATTACAAATGACATAAATGTGAAGTGTCTAGATTTATATAAATTAACCTAATGAATAGATGGGTAATAACATTAAAAGATGACTAAACGTTTAGGTGAATGATAACTGTTTAAAATGTAGCTATGGGAAATTGAAAAAATGGTTATGTTGCTTATTGTAAGAACGACGCAATGAATTATCACATGATTTCTTGAACATATCTATACAACTTGAATGACTTTCTATAAGTTCTCTGTACAGTCTATTGCTAGTGTCTGTGTGTGATTCTGATGGTGAAAAAGCTACTTTGATTTGTCAATGACCACAGGATACACAGTTTTCTGGGAAACAATCTTACTTACACCTCAAACAACACCTATAAGTTCTCTGTACAGTATATTGCTAGCGTCTGTGTGTGAATCTGATGATATAAAAATCTATGATGAGAAGTTTAGATTTCTCTACGACAATGATTTCACTACGATACCAGGATGCTCAGTTTCTTGGAAGCAATTTAAAACTCTGCTAGTGAATCTGCTGATGAACAATCTACCAAGAGTTTAGTATCATTACGAGCGGAGGATTCTTTGTTATTCCGATGGTAGAGCTACTATGAGAAGGTTTGATTTCACTACGAGCGGAGGATGCTGAGTTTCTGGGAAGCGATCTTACTCTTGAGTACCTGTATGAGTTCATAAACCTTCAGTGAGGAACCAACCTTCATACCGGTCAGACTCACGATCTGTTCTTTGGATAGATGGATAAACACGTCACCAGTAATGTTCTAAAAATAAATAAATGAAATAACAATTATAAATACAGGTTAGTCTAAATAAGAAGTGAAACATCAAAGTGGCTACAAAAGCTCTTTCTTCATATTAACAAGGTTCATAGTTAAGTAGAGATAATGGTAAAGAAAGAAGACTCAGAAGGTGAAAATAATGCAGAACAGACAGCCCTTCATCTTGTGTATATAAGTGCTTATTTGAGTAGTCACTGATTAGATACACTGTGTTTTTAGTAAATCGTTGGAAGAGAACATCACAAATACAGTTGTCTTGAATAGAACGCCATGATAGTAAAGCTTAACTTTTAATTACTAAAACAATGTCATGTTTTGTCATGAAAATACTCTGACCAGACTTTCCTATTGATAAAGTTTTTTGTCTTTATCTCAGTCAAACCCCACAGAGCTGGAAAAAATAACAGAAACCCAACTTACCTTTTTATGAAATATCTCCACATACGCACTGCAGTCGTTATATTTGAGAAAATGGCACACATCCACCACATTCCATTGTTCTGGTGCTACAGTCTGGTGTCTTTGTGTTAAATACAGAGTTTGTGGCTCTGAAACAAGCACAGACTGGTTTTGCAAGCTGGAATTGGTTTTCGTTAAAATGTTCATTGTTTGGTTCCCCGTTACCGACATGGTTGTGGGAACCAGTCCAGAATTCCCCGTAATTGGAATGGTACCTGTCAAATGTCCTGCCAACAGGAAATTACTATTGTTTATCTGATTTCCCGTTGACGTAATTCTTTCTAATAACGCACTTTTCGTGGCCAGACTCACATTTGTCACATTGGTGGAATGTTGAAGACCACGATTAATAGACACAGTATTTGCAGGTAATGTCTTTATGCCTGCGTGGGTGAGTATGTTAAATGTAGCTGGTGCAGAGGTTGAGATCACAGTAGAGGGGGCTGATGGTACATGAGAAGGCACATGTTGTTCACTATCCACAGGCTCCTTCTTCACTCGTACCAACTGCATAGACTCTCTCCCAACTGAAAATACAAACATATATCAGAAATTCAGGAAAAAAAAGGAGCACTTCCTTGATGGCACAAATATTATTTTTTGCATGTCTACAGGGATAATTTGTAGCAATTTTAAATTAGATATATCCCTCTATATTTGACAGACTGTGATTTATCTTCCATGCATATCCTCAGATTGTATACTACAAATGTGAAATATTTCATCAATATTGGATCATCTGTTAAGGAGGAGTTGCGCCTACAGGACATATGAACAGACAGACATAGTGATTCAGTATATACTCCCCCAAACTTTATTTGCAGGGTTATGATTATTTGTATTATTGGACATTGTTTTTGTAAATGTACTTCTTAGGTCATACTTACTGTAACTTAGTGTTTTTGTTTTTCTTTGCACGTCTTGCATAAAACATGAGAAAATCTCTTCCACTTACTGTGCATAGGTCTAATTGTGTCAGGATGGAACTCGGACACTTGTGGTACTTCTTGTGGCCGTTCAACTGTCTCCTCTGGACGTGTATTCAGTAGCCTGTGTCTCATCATATCTATCTGGGACGACATAGACTTCATCAGAGGGTTCGGTGATATCGGTAACTTGGGCTTCCTCTCTGGTGAAGATAAATAAAACAACCATTAAAAGTCTGCAAGGTCCAGATATTCACTAACAATCTGATCCCGATTCCAAATTTTAGATCAGTGATCCGAGACATAATTTTCCTCCCACTATATAGCAATTACCTGTATAAAGTTAGAGTACTCTTTTTCCTCAACAGGTCAAAACACTTGTACTCACATGTTTCAAACACTGATCAACACAACACAGGTCAGTTTATGGAATCTTATTGCCTTTGTTTTTCAGTTTTAGTTGACAGTGTAGCATTAAAAGTCTTACTTTTCCGTGGTCCCTTGTATATTTGTGTCTTTCCTTTCCTTTTCTTGGCCTGTGGTACTGGGGCTGCATTAGGTACTTCAGCTGTTAACATGAAACATGAAGGACCTATTTTCATACCAGTTTACATTTTTCTAATGGAACATGTTGGAAGAAAGATAGAGGCATATTGATATGTTGATGGTAGTAAATGTCTTATAAGAATCTTTCATTTTAACTACAAACAACCTGTTATAGTTTAAGATTACTATCGCTTAGTGTCCATGCTAGATATCACTCATTAACATAACTTTAAACACACCAAATTTCACAGTAATTAACAATACAATTACTGAATACACAAGTTGCCAGCATAAATGTGGAAAATAGCAGATATTAGCAACAAACACATAAGCTTAACAAGGATACGGCATATTTGTTATAAGTAAACCAAAGCTTACTTTTAAGTCGTGGTCCTTCCACTGGATATCCTACAGTCTCACACCAGCCAATCGGGTACAAGTCTGGGGATTCACAGTCCACCCATTGGTCGTACTCGCTCTCCCAACCATCAAAGTGTATCCGTAGCAATCGACCTACCACCTTGGCTACCGTGGCAACACAGATTAAACGTGGTTCCATCAGGTCTACGGCCTCTAACTTCATACCAGGCTTGAAGCCATGCTTAGGTACTTCCTAGAAAACCAATGGCATCAAATAACACACAAGAGACCCAACGGTTAACATATATAAAACAAAATCTGATAGCAGACTATTATTATTAGGCATTGTTATGTCATCCCTTAAACATGAACTGGTCACTTTTTCATGGACTAAGTGGGTCACCTGATGGACATGTGTATACTATTTTATAATCAACATATATTTTACCATGCATCATTTACTAACTTTAGTTTGTACTGAAGAATTGTTATCCTGAGCTGTGTACAAAAAATATATTAACTCTGCTATTATGTCCCAACTTATTCATCCCAATCGTAACACTTCTTCTTAAATTTTGTTGTAAATCTTGTTAGGGTCTATTTTGTCAATCTACCTCTATCATAAAACATCGCTAATACTACTACAAAGATATTAACTCTTGATAAAACTTACCTTATCAAACAGTTTCACAGGTGCTGCTATGGATCTGGTCTGTTTCAGGTAATCAAACCACTTAAAGGTGCCTTTCTGGTCCCTCGGTGGTGTCAGGTTTAGACCGTTCACCTCACAGAAACCCACAGGGAAGATACACGGTGAAGTAGCATGATAACAAAACCAGTCAGAGCCATTCTGTGCCAGAGATCCATCGATTCCAATCATCAGATAGTTGTTCTTTAATACCTGAAATGAAATATCAAAAATGTTAAATCACAAAATACAAGTATTACTAGAAATGTGAATCTAATTACAAAAGGAAACCCCCCGTCCCACACTACTAATTATCTCCCTTGAAATATTGACAGAAGGACAGACAGAGAGTGTGATTCCAACATGCCAACTCATGTGAACTAGTGATTTCTAATGATGCAACTCAAATTAATGCAAGGGTAAATAACCATTTACAAACTAAAATTTTAATTGTTCTAAATGTCCACTTTTAGCGAGATTAGAATTTTAGACTCACTCTTGCCTGTTTGAACCAGTAAACAGTGTTGTAACATTGGAATTTGAACGTCTGATTTATTTTTCTGACAGAAGATTTATATAATTACTAATAAATCAATTCATCTAATAACAAGTAAAATCTTTGCCTGACATATTGTGACTTTATAAAACGTTCATCTATAATACTAATATATAACAGAGTTATCTTACTTTGGTAACCGTGGCAACACAGATACTGGACAGGTTGAGTGGATCTATGGCCTCTAGTTTCATTCCCACCTGGAACTTGAAACCCTCTGGTGGTGTCTTCAACTGAATACACAGAACACAAACAAATGTACAGATTTCTTTCCTTGATTTAATACGTTTAAAAGAACATTTTTTACAGAACTAAGGGTAAACCCCTTTAGGGGTCATTTACTTCTTAACTTAATTTTAGTGGGTATTAGAAGTTTTTTTTGTTTTTCTATAAAAGACAAGTTCATGGGTACTCATATTTAGCCAAAGAGATCAGTTCTCATTGTCAACAGCCTTCTCAATAGCCTAGTGGTAGAGTGCTGGCATCGAGTGTGGGAGATATCGGGTTCAATCCCCAGTCAAGGACTGCGTTATACCAAAGACGTTATAAAAATGGTACCAGCAATTCCCAGTGTTGTTTAGCACTCAACATTAAAAAGGATAATACTGGCTCTTTTTCAAGGATTAAGATAGGACAAAAATGTAATGGATAAAATCTGGGATTGAAATCGGAGATCATTGGCCGTTGTGCCGGGGATGAAAATACCGAATGACCATGCAGAAACGACAAAAGTCGATCGCTAATAAAAGTTCTTAGCGTCGAAAACAGGTGACAACAATTGAAATCACCGTGGATGATCAGATGATAGTTTGGAGCTCAAATGTGTTTATATTTGAGAGTCTACTTCGTATGTTCTACTTATAACTATTAAAACAACGATGTAGGAATATATACAAACTGTTCACTTGCATGTTGATTTACACAAGTGCATTAAGAACATAAAACTAGATACAATATGAAGCTAACAGGGCAGTTAACTAAGACCAACTATATGAAACTGGGTAAATAGAATGTGCTATCTGTCAATGTGTTCATTGAACTACAAATATATACTTACAGTTGAGAACATATCGGGGGTAGCATCATCTGTGTCATATTTCTGCATAGCAATCTTACTAAGGCACGAGCTTCTGTACTCTAAAAACGAGAAGAAGAAAATGTTTATAAGTCTATAGATGATAACCATTGACAAATGCATTTTTAAAAAACAGCTTTTCCCTATGATACCCTGATTGTTGGCTCATTAATTTTCACGTAAAATAGTGGAGACTGTTAGTTTGGCTAAAAAGTAAAGGCACCTGTTTACATTTAACAATTAAGTCTACTGATTGTTATTTGGTCAAAAAAGATATTACGAGACATGGTCTGACAGAAGTGTTCATGTTTATTTTTAGTTATATAAATATTAAGAAAGCTTGCTACTATCAGTCTGTAAAAAGTAAATGGACAGTTCTACGTTTAGAGAAAAAACGACAAAGCCGGTTACCTGACCATCAATAGAGTAAAACAACAGTACTTCTCCATCAATAAAAAACAAGAAAGCTTACCTTGACCTGCAGACAGTTTGTGTCCCACTTGTTGTGACCAGCCTACAGGATGTAACAGAGCTGATCTCATGTGACACCAAAACTCATCTCCTTCTTCCTGCAATGAGAAAAGTATGTAATATCTAAAAACTATGATTCTACCTAATGGGTAGTGAAATACATGTATGTATAACCAGAGCACACTTGTCCTATAGCCCTGAAAAGTGAACATAGCTGCAGGATGAGTTGATATTACAGTTAAAGAAAAGAATACAATAGAACTGTGACTCGAAATAAAGGTGATACCCGCACAAAGAATTATCTCCCTTGAAATATTTTGAACCGGGATGAACTCCCTTTATGCACATCCTCAGATTGTTAACTGCAATCGTCCAAAATTTAATCAGTTAGTATAGGTACATCCATTAAAGAGTTGCACTTCTAGAAATATGGACAAACAGAAAGGGGTAATATATACCTATAATATACCCCCATCCCCCCCCCCCCCCCAAAAAAATGTGTAAAGAACTCTTATTCAGTTGTCTCCCCTTACTTACCTTTGAATCACTGTATTTAAGCCTCAGTCTTCCTCCGATCACCTCCTCTACAGTGGCCACCCTCATTGCTGACACGCACATTCTGTTCACCACCTCTACGTGTGTGTTCTTCTTAAACTTGTGGTTGTGGATGCCTTCCTGTACATTGTTGTAGAAGTTACTGGGTAGCGTTCGTGCACCAGTCAGTCTCTTCACCAAGTAGTCCTTCCAGTCTTCATACTTGTTCTGTATAGCTGAAAAATAAGATACCAGTCATAACTTTGTCCATATCTTTTTATCTCAACGGCCAAAATTTCTAAATGGTCCTTATTTTAGTCCATTGGGTTTTTATCTCAAGGGGTGACAGGGAACAAAAGTGTCATTCCTCCTATTGCTCAGACACGTGATTTTGTGTGCAGGAAGAGTGGTAATTCCGTAATCTGTGATGTATTTGTCCTGTTTTACCAGATGATATGCAGAGTGAATAGAAATTAAGCTGTTGTTTATTTCTATGTTAGGTAAATATGTTTAGAGGAAAAATAGCTAAAAATTAGGACTTAATAACTGTAGAAATAAAACATGTTTCTAAATTTCTTGGTGTAATAAACATGTATGGGGAAAACATTAAACACAAGTTTGTCAAAGTGAAAGGTGAATGAGTAACTCTTACTTTTCGGTGGTACAAGAGAGTTTCCACTAGTTGCACACCAACCCACGGGATGCACCTCTTTGTGACACAGATTAATCCAGAAATCCTTGCGCCCATCATCTCCAAACCCCTCGTAACGCAACAACGCTTTGTAACCTGTAATGATTTAAACAAACATAGAATTACTGGCTTTGACTTTTTTGTAAATGATTTGTAGGACTTGTACAACTGGTGGTAAGTTTAAACAATACATGGAGTTGCATTTTTGTTTAAGGTTAACTTATTTCACAAGACTCAATTCCTTACTTTAGCAGTATTTTTTTATTTTGCTTTACCTTTACTCTTTTTTTCAGTCTATGAACAAACTATTTATTCAATTTGTATGCTGTATTAATCTTTCTTTCTAGAAAACACAACTAAACAATAATAATAAATGCTTTCCATGAACAACCACAGTTCAGAATATTATCATGCACACAGTATAGCTTGGTTTTGGAATTTCCTTCACTGTTTGACTTCCTTAATTCTAACTATTTATTCAATTAAATACAGCGTCAAACAACTGATGAAAACTACATACCTGCTAGCTTCATAACAGTGGCAAACCAGTAGACAGTGTCTGGTAGATCACAGTCCAAGTTCTGTACTTCCACTTTCAAGCCCTGTGTGATGTTGTCCCAGATATCCGCCATCATCACCTATCAACATGAAAACCAGTTATATCACAGGGCCTTTTTTAACAAATTGGGCAAGGGGTTCAGGGCATTAAAATTCAACTTCGCCCTGACAAGTGGTTTTGGAGATGCAGAACAAATACATTTTCAAATCCATAATGTTATTTTCTTGTTATCACCATACCTTGTGACATACAGGTTGGGTACAGATTTTAAGATGCTCAGGGGCGTTAAGGTAATTTGTTTAAAGCTAAAACATTTAAACATTACCACAAACCTAGAATTAACATTGAAATCAATTATCATAGTGGCTGTCACTGAGGGTATGACAAGTTCTCCTACATCAAATATATGCATCAAACAGAAAGATATCACTGAACTCATCTCTCATCAAGGCATTTAAGTACAAAGATAGACTCTACTTACATGTTTGAAACAGGCGACCGGAGAGCCTTCAGCATGACTTCCCAGAATGTAAGAACCCCAGTCAAAACTTCGCACTAGGCCTGTAACATTAACAACACAAGTAAAGTACAAACCTTCAGTAACATATAGGCTAAAAGATGGCGAAAGACTGCAAATTGTTACTGGTCAGGAAAGATATTTGTTCTCTACATTATGTGTACTGCCATTTCTGATATATTACTGGAATTTTACTAGTGAGGGCCTAATGAACAGCATTGTTGGCATAGACTGTAAGATGTTAACACTCAAAGTCAATTACAAAGTGCATAAAAACACTCAAAGTCAATTACAAAGTGCATAAAAACAATCAAAATGCAAGTTAGAAACTGTCAAATGCTGTAGTTGGTAGTCACAGACAATCAGTATAAGTAGAAGATACATGTAAGACAAATGATGAACCATAGGCCATCTTATTCAAAACAGTAGGTACAAAGGTTTCTTTGAAAAGCTGAAAAGCGCAGCCGCTAAAGTAGATTTGTAAGAAGAAGAATAAGGAATTCATATGCTCACCTTGCTTGTTAAATGAGTGCTTATTTCTCTGGTGACAAGTGCCCGACTTTCTTTTCTTTGCTGCGACTTTCTTCTGTAAATCAACACACACAGAGATGGATGGCATGTTGCAGTCACAAAGATAAATAGAAACAATAAACAGTGAAAATGGAACTGTGAGTCAAATCACAAAGGAAATCCCCATACAGCACTAATAATTATCTCCCTTGAATTATCATTCGGTTTGTACATCTGTTTAGGAGAAGTTGAGCTTACAAGAAATATGGATGGAAGAACAGAGTGATCCCTACATATAACATGTATAATATTGGATATATCATTGACTTGAACATTAAAATTAGTTCTGAGATTTACAATTTTAAAGTTGATGAGAGTTGTTTCCACATCCAAAAGAATAGAATGAAACAACAAAATTCTGAAGGGAGATTGTGAGACAGTCATGGCTGCTTGTTTTAAAACTTCTACTTCATATCTAACTCTATATGGGTGTTTTTTTCCATCAACTGTGTCTGTTCTGCATGTCCAACTTCAAAAGAAAATCTATATATATGTTTGCTCAACAGTTGACAAAGAAACATATACTTACAGTCACTGGATGACGTTGGGAGGGAATATAATCTTCCCCACTCGCAGCAGCCCTTGAACACTCCATAGAGCAGAATCGTTTAGACTTGGAGTAGAAAGCATGCTTGATGCCCACAGATCCACATCTCTCACAGGTGGCTGTAAAGATCAAAATTAACTAATAACAGCTATTCTACAACCATTTCAGAACAATAAACACCAACACAATGTTCAACTTCCTAAACAATATAGAATGAAAAAATAAACAGAGAGCAAATAACCAGACTAAGCCATGGGCTTCAAAAACGTAGGATTTGTTAGACACAACTATTTAATCATTTTACTTCATAATTTAAGTATCAAAAGCATAATTCTTGTTCAAAGAATATTATTAGAAGAAAAAATATACCGGTTGGTTAAGGAATCTTCCAAGGGCACGAACAAATCCAGGCACTCTTATGACCCTAACATTATTTTAAGGGTTCAAGACGAATAAATTTTTGACTTCTGTAATGCATTTATCTTATTTTTACCATACCCCATTATAAAGAAGTCAATAGAGATGTTTACAATTTTCGTGGTTTGCTTCCCCTCTTCTACTAACCTTTGCCATCATTGCCGTTCATAAATCTGTATGGTGACTGATCTACAATTACTTGAGGTTCTTCTTCATCATCTGACATGCTCTCACTCAGCTCCTCCATGCTCTCAAAGTCGCGGTCAAAGTGGTAGTTAGAATCCTCACCCTTAAAAACAAACAAGTAACAAGTTGTATCATTATTATGCCATGTTTGTTCAATACAGTTAATCATCAGTAACGATACATATATCTACAAAATAAAGCTCTATCATTAGCCATACTGTAAAAAAACACAAGTATTTTAATAGGAAAAGCAACACCTGACCACGCTTATTTTTTTACCAAAGTATAAAACCAATATCTTTACTGTCATTAACAAAATAGCAACTTGATAATCTTAATTTACAGATCAGTCTTACCTCTACAGCACTGCTGTCGTACATTGTGTCGGACTGGCCACCTTCTCCAGATAAGACACTGCCTCCGTCCTCATGTTTGTGTGAGCTCTCAAGGAAAGAATTAGAGTCACCAGCATCTCCTACTTCCCACGAATTCCACTCAGAATCGGCTTGTTCCTAAAGATAATGTTATCAGAAATAATGAGCATGAAGAATTTAATGAGGATGCCGGTCAGGAAGCCCAAAAGGTTTTAAAAGTGATGATTGCCCAAACCTAGCATTAGGAAAGATAACAAGTGGATGTTGACAGCCATATTAATGTATAGAAGTTGAATATGTTAGGCTGTATATGAAGCGTTTTTTCCAACTTTTCATCAGACTATCATCTAGTGTATAGACGGTCTTGAGAGGTCAACGCAACAAGAAACCATATGTTTCAGTTGAAATGCTACAATACACAAATTTGTGTTATGTGAAAGTTTTAAAGAAATGTTAGGTTAAAAATAAGACAGTCAATTCATAAGGCATGATGATGGGAAATAAAGATTCTGGTTAAGAACTAATGTTGAACTCACAACCAAATTTCAGTCTCAGTTCTCACATCAGTTTGGATGAAGTTTTCTAAACCTCTTTTTATATATCGTATCTTTAACTATAACGTCAAACCAGTATCACCATAAATCTTGTATGAGATGACACGTCTTTAAACAACTCTTTACCTAAATATTTTCATTCAAGAATGGTTGTGAGCATCAGCAATGTTGAGTTTGACATTTTGTGGTTTGAGCATTTTTCAAAACATCAGAGAAGAAAGCAAAACGCGTGTCATCTCCGGATTTCTTGCTTGTTGTGACGTGAAATGTGATTACAACCAATGCGACATATTAGAAGTACTCACCATTGCCTTTTTTCTTTGAACTGAAAAAAATCCGTGCACTTGAAAAGTGATGTTCTATCATCCAGAATCCAAAACAAATACAGCTTGACCTGCTTCGTGTTTAGGCCCCTGGATTTTACCGTTACAAAGCCACATCTATCGACGCATCTGATTGGCTCGATTTTGTGACATTTTGCAGGTTTGCAGGCGTTGACCAATCATTGCAGACGTTATTGTCCAAATATATCACATAAATCTACCAATCGCAATACCCCTGCGATTTACATACGTTTTCTTTCGTCGGTACTGACAGCTTTCCGGATTTTCCCGAACGGTATATAACGGGAGGTAACTGCTTAAACACATCGTTAAGGCGCTTTTCAAGCGTTTGGAAAAAGGGAAGAGAAACAGTTTCACGTATCAAAACTTTATCAGGCGACAGTGGTTTGATCGACTTTTTTGTTTGTTTGTAATTGCTTTAGACTTGAAAGGACTAGTACAGGAGAGTTAGCAGGTATACTGGATAATCGGTGTCAGTTTTCGATGACAAAGAAATTATTTCATTAAATTTCTTAATGCTTGGGTCACGCCCCCTCCTTTGTCATTTGTTTATGTGTCTAGTCTAATTAGAGACAACGCATCTTGCAGATAGTAGGTTATAGTAATGAAGGAGCATTTTTATAGATTTTATTATGTATATCTACAAAATAGTGAATCCAATTTTCTCCAGCCATGGTAAAGCTGAAATATATTTGGTTGGTTTAGATCTTTAACCCTATCTATAGATTATCTTGGTAAAGTAAACAAGTAAGTCACAACTGTTAAATTTCAGGCCATTGTTTAAAGTATGCATCATTTCATTACCAGTTAGAGATGATGAGTGACAACTCGACTGTTGATGATGATGTGGATCTCAGTTCGTCTGACTCTTCTCCCGTTAATATGGCCTCTTTACCGTTTCACCCGCGGTTCCGTATCACGGTCCCAGATGCAGTAAAAAATGGAGAGTGTTTACAGTTTACCATAAAAGTCTATAAGGTTTGTACTGGTACCCATTTAAAACAGCAATTCCTAAATTCCACCTTTTACTGGTCATAAATCTTGCCTTTTTACTAGCTTTGGTATATGAATGCTCTTTGTTTTACATGTATGTAGACAATTTAATCTACTGATTCAACCCGACATTCAGTAATGCATATTTCTTGCATTAAAACGGAGCAATACTCCAAATAGTTAATACACAGTAATTATAATGTGCAAACATGAGTGTTTTTAACATTTATACAGTTACAAATGTGATGGTTTTTTTATCATTAGTCCTTGTTGTCTGATTGTTTGTATATAACATCACTGGGAGGTTGCATTGTACATTGTCTTGTAAATATGAATACATGCAATTTGTAGCAATGCTGAGAGCCAAAATTAAATAGTGTCCTTAATAGTGAAGTTCAATTAACTCATCTGGTATGTATTGAACGTTTAGAACGTTTATTGTCAGAAAATGGTTGATGTTAGAGCTGAAAATGGTACACATTTTTTATTGGTCATTTAGAAGCCATACTGATAATTTACAATCTATTTGTTTATTGACTACACAACCTATGAACATTGAAATGCCGAAGTTCTATTAAAACACTTCCATAGGCTAAACTGCTACTGAGTTATTTTTCAGATCTGATGTTTTTCTCATTTGTTCGTTTTTCATTTGTTTTCTTAATTGTTTGTTTTTGTTTTCTGTTTCAGTGGGATGAAGATGTAGAAGTAAATGAGTGTCTACGAGAGTTTGGGGACATTGAGTGGTTACATCACAACATCATCACACAAAACAACTGTGATGGTATAATTGTAAGTTTTTAAATCACAGCACAATTAGAAAGTGAGAAGTGTTTTCACATGTCTTCAGGCGTTCTGGTCCAGTTAGTTATTGAACAATAAATCAGATGGCCAAATGTACTAACATGGGTAACACTTTCATTACTTTGTGTAATTGTTATCAAGTTAATATACAGTGAAAAGAACTCTTAAAAGGGCCAACAATCGCTGTTGTGAGACTGAGTAATTGGGAAGGGGCTATGATTAAACGCTAGACTATATACCTGTTTGTTTTACTTAATGTTTATTTTTCAGAATTACAGATTTAAGAAAATATGATGCCATATTTAATACACTGACAAATCCAATATCATCATCGTCTAAATACATATTCCGTTGACCTTTGGGTTTATCAATACACTACAAAGGCTATAACGTGTGTTCTAGATCCCACCTCTGCCTCATAGACCTGAAGTTGATGCGAAAGCAGCAGAATCTAAATCAAAGAAACAACTTGGCAGTGATACAATGATTGTCGTTCCAGATGAGTTCACCAAGGACTGCAGACAAATAGAAAAGTAATAACTACTTTATGAATACTGGCAATTTGTAATAAAGACTATAGGTACCTTTTACTGAACCACTGCAAACCTATTCCACACATTAAAGGACCAAATAAAAACTAAAACCATACAGTCATGTGATCATTTCTGGTGTCTTTTCCGGGACAGTCGATGTAATAGAAACGCACCCTCTAGTAAAACCTCCAAATCTGGGTCGTACAGAATTAATTTCACAGATACACCATTCTTGTTATATTAAACACTGTGTTTACTTTTATGACATTCTCAGCTGTACAATTGTTTTCAAGGTACAAACTAATTGCATAACTTGTGCATACATGTTTTAGTAATTTGGTACCTATCCAATTAGCACTCAGTAGTTTTATTATGTAATGGTGTCTACTGAAGAGATAAACATACTAAGTTCAGTAAAATGTATTTAATTGAAATAAAGAACATTCACCATCAAACTTGACATGTACTTGGTAAACATTTATTTTATATTTTACCATAAAGCAGGTCTGAGAATGTCTATTTGTAGAACCTGATTGTAAAATAGTATTCTTGACTTTTATATTGTTATTTTGTCATTGTTATACTCTCATTGTTATTGTTGTACTGTTATAGTTATAGTGTAATTTTGGTTTTGTTGTAGTTATGTTGTGCTGTTACTATTATGTTGTCATTGTTATGTTAAACTCAAATTGCTTTGGCTGTATTTCAGGTACATCAAATTGCTTCTGTCTCATGCTATATTTGGAAAAGATGGAAACCTAGAAAAGTTCCTTTGTGAAAAAGAGGTAATTGAAAGCAACATTAATATAATACATTGCTTTTACCCCTCCCCCTTCCTCGGTCTGTTTATTTCTTCCTGTGCATGTTATTATATCCACTAAAACCAAATGTTTGTGGGTACAGTATATAACCCTGACCAAAATGTCTGTCTAAATGTCTGGTAAGCGCAACTTCTCTTTAACTTTTAATGCTCCTGCAAGTACTATGGCTTTTATGTCCCTATTTCTAACAGTTCATTCTTCTTGCAGGCTCCAGTACGCACAAGGATTAACCAAGGTTTCTTCAGTAGAATGTCATCAGCTGTTGAGTCTGCTAGAAAAGAACATCATAGAGTAAGTAATAAGTCTTGACACACACAAAGATATATGCAGACACATAACCAAAGCTCTACACAGTTTCTTTTAACCATTTCTCTAGTAATTTTACACCTGTGCAGATTGTTTCAGGTTTTTATAGGAATCACCCTGTCCATCTGTGTGTCTGTCTTTCTGTCCATATGTCTTGTTAGTGCAACCAATACTGAAGAAACTTTACACAGTTGTACCTGAGGATGTGCATTAAGGAGGGTAATCCTGGTCTGTAATACTTCAAGGGAGATAATTAATAGTGCACAACTAGGGGTATCCTGTGTGATTTGACTTAGAGTTCCAGTTATTTATAGGATGGGATCCTTTGTATGTAGATAATATATTATTTATCATTGAATTAAGTTGATACGTTCAAACTAAGAAGCTAAATCATGATTGTAGTGGAGAAACATGATAAAAAGGGTTCACCATGTACAAAGGGTTCACCATGTAC
>ENA-OREC01000405-OREC01000405.1-marine-metagenome-genome-assembly--contig:-NODE-405-length-16409-cov-12.835415_pt1 | contig 16409 bp, 9 predicted proteins | sample MGYA00248626_ERZ508543 | MGnify/ENA primary metagenome ERZ508543 (study PRJEB26211, sample SAMN05518279) | marine metagenome | isolation source: Puget Sound, Washington, USA | host: Bankia setacea...
TATTCAAGTAAGACGCTATAACATGTTAGGGTAACTATTCAAGTAAGACGCTATAACATGTTAGAGTAACTATTTAATTAAGACGCTATAACATGTTAGAGTAACCATTCAATTAAACGCTATAACATGTTAGAGTAACTATTCAAATAAACGCTATAACATGTTAGGGTAACCATTCAAGTAAGACGCTATAACATGTTAGGTTCACTATTCAATTAAACGCTATAACATGTTAGGGTAACCATTCAATTAAGACGCTATAACATGTTAGGGTAACCATTCAATTAAGACGCTATAACATGTTAGGGTAACTATTCAATTAAGACGCTATAACATGTTAGGGTAACTATTCAATTAAGACGCTATGTAACATGTTAAGGTAACTATTCAATTAAACGCTATAACATGTTAGGGTCACTATTCAATTAAACGCTATAACATGTTAGGGTAACTATTCAATAAAGACGCTATAACATGTTTAGGTAACTATTCAATTAAGACGCTATAACATGTTAAAGTAACTATTCAATTAAAAGCGTAATATTTGGTAACATAGTCGTGCAACTAACACCCATCAAACCACTTTAAACAATAGGCAATGTGCAGATATTACTACTTGCAAGATTCATGGCATTGGTATTCATTGAATCATCAAAAGTCCGTCATGAAGATTGAGTCGTATAATAACACGGTGTTTATGCAAGCGATGTACCAACATGCAATGAAGGAGGCAATACTCTTTTATGACCGATCTGGAGCTCCGTCTTTGATTGCGCTGAGAGTTGAGCCTATTAATATGAATGAGGCGCGTTGGGTTTAGGATTTGGGGAAAGCGTGGAGTGCACAGTCTCAGTAAATTATCAACTCGTGTGTAATGAACAGTGAAAACCTGAAAACCAATGAATATCAACTAACCTTCAGCGCCCATGTTCCTCTCACACGGGACCGTCCAAATGATAAAATTGCCCTCTGGCTAGGAAAAACGATTTGTTCAACTTGTATTGTTCGCACTTCTAAGACTCTCCAATGCCAACTTCAGGCTCTATCATTGTCCGATTACAATTGGGCGAACGAGCATAAAAGTGTGAAATGATAGGAAGTTTGTGAATATGATGAATAATCCAGGAACTCTTTCCATGATAGACGTTTCAATCGGGAACCCGCAGAATGAAAAATGGTTATTCATGTTTAGCCCACTTTTAGTGCCATTTAAACGGGAAGTAATCCGACTTTAGGGCTATTTGTGGACTAGTTCAAACCATCACAGCTCATCCAAGTACATATCATACTACTAATATTCCATGTATCAATCAACATCTGAATAAAATCTACATATTTCCGGGAGGTATTGAATATACAGTCGCTGTTTGCATGTACATATACGTTGGTTCCAAATATGCTTTTCTAAGTTTATATCAAACACTTTGGTAATGGTCTTATAGAGAGTTTTATACTCACGGCTCAATTTTAAACATGTACGGATAAACTATTTCCAACTGTACTTTTATAAGTTTCTATTGCAAACTCTTTGGTAATACTCAATATTTCTCAATCGACTTCCTCTGTTGAATCCAGTTGTTTCATTCTTCATTAAAAACAAATTTATATACTTTGCTAAAAAATCAACATTTCTGAATTGATATTACCTGTTTGAGCCAATTGTTCCATTCTTCATACACCTGAAAGCTCTTATGTGTTAGGGTCACACGATTTTTAATATTTCCTAATCGATTTATTTTCTGTTGTTTCATTCTTTATAAGATACAAATAATATACTCGTAAAATTTCTTTGACCCACTTATTGGTAATGCTCTTATTGGGATACTCACAACTCAAAATGCAATATTTTTAAATCGATTTCCTCTGTTTGAACCTAGTGTTTCCATTCCATGGGTCATGTTTGGGGGGCATACACCATTCAATAGGAAATGAAACTGCCTTCTAAAGTGACGGCACTGCGTTTAGAGGGATGTCACTACTCCCTGATCTGTGATAATACAAGCGCCAGTGCAACATAGAAACAACAGAGAAACAGCAGAGAGGCAGGTTCAGGAAACAATAACTGCCAGTGCCATGTGTGAGGTAGAAGCGTTCCAGACAAGCCATAGCTATTGTGGTTTTCCCACTGGTGTAAATGTTAGGTTTAATCATTTCCAGTAAAGCTCTCCAATTACACAACTTGACATTTGCTAAAACCCATATGCCTTTTGCAACGACCATGTAAAATCACAAAACTCTGAGACAGACTCCGTTCAGACAAAACGGCGTACATGCTGAATTCCATTGAAATTGCTCGGATTGCTTCGGGTAATTTTGATAACCGCTTAATGCCAATGAAATCTTGATTGTATAAATAATGAATGTCAACTTCATGTTAACTGTGCTCTGTGTAAGACTGGCCTAGCTGGTCTGCACAGACTAATGCCAAAATTATCTTCTTATTTTTTCTCACATGGCTATGACAGTTTTTTCGGTGACCCATATACATGAAAATATGATTTATTAGTTTCATGTTACATATTAAGACTCCAATATTGTTAAATTAACTAAACCTGTTTGAGATTGCTTACAGTATGGTATATAACAACTAACGTTACCATATCAATGTAGATACGACACTGTTCCGTTGTTTAGTTTAAAAAACCCATACAACTCGGCGTGATATTGCATTGTAGCGGTGCTCTAGTGTGCATACATGTTTCATGCTCTTTGGTTGCTCTTTTGTTTAACATGTTCCTGAAATTCCGTGTTTCTGATGTCATATCCACCGGAAAAGCACTATGTCCACACCCTACTGTACATGTACCACATTAGCAGACGAGTGTGGTCCCTCAATACTGTAATGGATTCGTTGTTTCCCTGTTAACATGTTTCAATCTCTAGGATGCGTATTGAGCGTAGTACATGTACCCTATCCATTCGTGATGTGATAAATTAGCATGTTGGACGTGTAAATCTCTCCCTTCGATCTTCCCAGAGGCAGTAAGTGAACACAGGTGATGTAAGTAATACTTCGGTAACATTAACGTTAGATGGAAATCAATTATTTATGTCAACAGTGGCCAAATGAATTACCCATACCTCCGCTACATCAACTAGTGTTTTCTGCCACCCGCTCTTTAGACCTAACCCTACATCTCACATCTCCAAACATATACTTGCTACAGACGTAACATGTGATTCAACTATACATAATTTCCACCATCTAGTATACATAAACATGTGGAACTTCTCGGCCGTTATTACTACACATGCAGTGTTGTGTCTTTTATCGCCATGTGCAATAAACTGAATGACGTCGAGGCTGTTGTTCCGATTTCATTATAATTATGATTTCTTAACAAGATTTGTGACGTTTAAGCGATTGAACGTTTGCTGATGATGACACCAATATCAAAAACGAAGGTGGTGTTGCTGTTACTACGTATGCTGCTGATAATGCAATCGTATTTTCTAATACTAACCTCATTTTACTGTTAACCATGGCACGCTTACATTATATTCCTCTATTCAATCCGGGGACTATTTTTACTTCATTTTTCTCCATATACATATAAGTAGAAATTATAGATTACGAAGCCATGGCTCCAGAAACATATTCTAGGGCAATAAATTGGCGATTACGTCTAGAAATTTGGCAAAAAAGAAATGGTTTTGACTGGCAGAGAATATAATAGACGGACTGGGCACCGGCTTCTGACAAATGAAGACTTCAACGATGGCTGACAAGAAGATTACATTCCTCCGTCTTTCTACTTCATCTATGGCTGCTTTCATAAAACTCAAAACATTGAAGTTAATGCGCCCAGTGTACTTTGGTAAACTACCGGTCTATAATGCACTACAAGCTGATCGGACTGGACGTGAATATAAGAATATATTCACGCACTTCTTACCTAAATAACATGTCTGCTATACGTGGTTTCATAAAGCTTATACAAACTGGACAAACACAAACTCCAGAGGAATAAAATACGTACACGTTAAATAGTTGATTGGTTAAACAAGGTAGCATACGTCAGACAAAAAATATCTAATGGATGAATGGACTGATGGACAGATGCATTGTTTTGTATTACATTATCTCCGAAGGGTAATGACTGAACATTCACACAACTGAGCCGTTTCGATATATGATGGGTGTAAGAACTGAATAAAAACCATATGTAAAGGTGTATTGTTTAAATCCTTGTCTAGCCAATTTACAACATACGAATGTGTACCAATCAGTGTATATATAACAAGTTACAGAACGTGATTACTAGAGAAAGGGGCGAGCTTACGAACATGCCTTTTGTACAATGTACATCGTGTATACCATATTGAGGAAATTAGATCTCACATTCGTATAATTATATTTTCATGTTAGGCTTAGTGGTATCAGGTACTGATGAGGGTGAAACAGTAAGAAAGGTTAATGAATGTCCGGTAGTTCAATGGCCCTATACCGCTCAGTTACGTATCCTTTCCCATGTAGCGCATGCGCACAGCTCGAATGACACATGCAATGCGGTTATATCTGTTGTTTTAATTTTACATCACTTAGAACGGTCTTGTTTCTACCCTCTACCATGTTAAAATGTACAGTCACATGGGCTTGGACACCACCGCATACTAATGTCACATTTAAGATAATTCAATTACAGAAATCTATATCCCGCTGACCAAGTAAGAAAGCCTCCGCATGTATTACGAGCTTATTTGAGTGCGAATCGGACGCAAACCCTTGATTACGTTAATTGATTATATTTGCCAAGCTTCTGACCGAGTGCAAAACACACGTAGACATCTTGTCGCTGTTTTTACTTGGTACCAGGCCCGTCTACTCGCTTAAAATGATCAAACATTTGGGACTGATACAATACAAGGCTGATGTTTTACTTGTATCTTGATTAAAGCATATGTTTTATTTGCTCATTAGAAGTCAGGTATAAACAGAATGATTCAACTATGAGTGTTTATATGATTTTTGTTCTAATGACTTAACTTTATGAATGTTAATAGTTTGCAACATTGTGTTGCTGGGCGAATATTAATCAACAATTTGATTACTGCAAAATATATCTGAACCAAACTGTGGACACGATTTGGCGCCAGTAAAAACATTGACTTCCCCGAAAAACTTATATAACTGTAAAAATCAGCTTTCCCCAGGGACCAATGTCTCTCTTCTGGAAAATAAATTGATATTCACTCTCGAAAATAATTAAATTTTACTATTATGATATAAGCGGCAAGATAGCGGAGTGTTGCGCGCGCAGTCGGGGGAAAACAAGATGGCCGCAGGGAAGGAGAGCGTTCTGGAACGAGAAGCCGTGGAGATGGAATGATTTATCCGATTTTATCGACACAAGTGTAATTAACCTTTTGTCCGAAAAGCGCATCCAATAAATAGTAATCAAATAGTTTTCTGGAAACATTGACTCTTTTTCAGTCAATACAACTTCGGGGTTTCTAGCGCCAGTTTTAATTGAAAACTTTCGGATACAGATTAGACTTGACTGCGTAGTTAGTCACCAAAACCTGTTTTGGGTGAGGTTGATAGAGAAATTGTCTGCCATAGGTTGTTCGTTCTTCATAAGCATGTTCTGTGTGCACGACTTAGGTAAAAACGTGTAGTTGTCATGACACGTCGTCTGCTGTAGTACTCAGTCTAAACAATCAAGCATTAACTTGAAGACTTGAGCTTTACTAGTCATTCACTCAAACTAATCGGACACATGTTCAGAAATTGACTGCTTTGGGGAATTTATTTTATTTCACTTACAATGTCATTGCTTGCATTAATTATGTGGGAGAGTTACGAAATACAAGCTCAATCTACTCTCACAATCAATTTCTTTTATCAAGACAAGTGAACTGTTTGGCCATTTTATTACAAACAACGGGGATGTAAACAACCCTGAACCAATTTAGAACATTGGGCTATGTGTCGAAAATGGAAATTTGAGTGTATTTGTGAATTGATATGACTCGAGTGTCGATTCGTCTCTATTCTACTTGACAAGCTGACATGATGTATAGATGGATCTGTATTTTGACACAATATTCTTAACACGTGGTACACAACAATGTCAAGGCAACAGGTCTACATCTCGCCCGTGCACTGTATAGTGTTTAGGGAAAAGCGATAAAAGAGTAATCTGGAAAATTGTACTTTCTCCAGCAGGGAGGCACAGTTGCACCACTTTATGGCTTGCATTAATAATTGTACTTACAGGTGTCTATAGTATGACATTAAACAAACATTTTTACGACATCTACTTCGAGATTGATAATTCACGCGTCTGCATTTTCGACAGTTTATATGACTAAACCATTCTACAAAGCAGCAATTACTCCGCAAAAAATAACGACAATGTAGGAATAAAACTTGGGATTTTTTTTTATGTTTCAGACCATCAAATGTGATAACCTCAGAAGTGATGTATCATAACCGGCTTACGGCACTAGTTTTACGACATTGTATGATTGCAGAGTATGAATCTGTTACAGCTCACTTTTACAAGTCGATGGAGACCGAGACTATTTCTCTCAAGGGAATCACATCGTATAACAGATTCATCCATGTATCTGATTTGATATGAAAAGAACAATCTGTTGATAGTTTTATGTTTTCGTCGGTTGATGTATTTATATTTGATAAGCGCAAATCTTCATATGTTGCGTTTGCTTGGTGTATTATTTTCCGCACTGAATAACATAAAGACAGAGCTCGTGAAAACCAATGGTACACAAAAGGACAAGAGCGACATGGCACCACGTGTAACATTAACTACAGTCACTAGGTCAGACGAGACAACTGAAAACTGAAGCGTTTATGATAGTTTGATGAATTTTGGGGTGTATGGCTCTGCTTACGAAGTTACGACTCCAACAATAACATACGCCAATATGTTGTCAAACATCTCGAAAACTGCAAAGGTAGATTAACTGATTACATAGCTTATGTTTCTGATATCGTAAACAAATCCAAGTGCTACAGTGTGAGTCACAAACGGGCGTAAGAGAATGATTAAAAGTAATTTCACGAGGAATAATGTAAATGATATGTGACTACCTTAAATTACTGAATAACTAGACTACTTGAACTCGTCCGAGGGAGGGTTGGGGGTGTAGTAAATATGACTATGTAGCCCTATGTATATCTGATGGCACTAGAAATGTCATTGTAACAACCAAACTTTTTTATTTTTGACATTTGAGATAATTGTTCCAAATAATAGCGGCCAAAACGAGTACGATTAAACATGTGTATTTGCTACTCCCACTGCTTATTTGATCTGGTGGAATGTAGGTCTAGCAATTCAATGGGTTATTAGTTAGTTGGCTGATCTTTCTGATGGGACAAATAATTAATTCCTAGTTGCACAGTTACTAACAAAACGCCCCAGGAAAGCATCTACGCCATCTAAAACACGGTCAGTCTGTCACGTTGTACATAGTGTATAATCCGGGTTTCCGCGAAATAACACACTTTTTTACCAGAATTCTATCACATCATTTTTCATTTCAGCTTCTTTGTGTTACTCTTGGCTTCGACTTTTATTTGATAAACAGGTTAATAAATTATCTGGTCGAATCTTGTTATTTCATAATTGGCGGGTTGCAGTGCATCAAATTCATCAGTCTATCCGCTGTTTTCGTTCTTTTCCCGGAAAACAAACAATTCATCATGTAAATAATAAATTTAATTTGCAAAGAGTATCGGCCGCCTGTGATTGGAAAAACAAAAACAGAAAAAAGAGGAGAGGATTGTGTTGTTGGATGAACGTCTGTTTCATGTGTTCTATAGATTTCTATATTTGAGACGTTGTGTTTAAACAAAATTTGGAGAACATATACAATCTGATGTCTGTGTATGTTAAGTTTACTCGAGTTCCTTTAAATTATCTTGGTAAACACGTATAGCTCTCGTTCTAAAATTAGTATATGTTTTATGATGTTTAATGGTGGTGGGTTAAAATATAGGCCCGATCATAACAAAAGATTAACAAACATAACGACGACGTAGGAATAAGCTTGGATATGTTAACGTTTTATACCAGCCACTGTGATAACCTCAGAAGTGATGTATCATAACGACTTACGGCAACAGTTTTACGACATTGTATAAAATCAGAAAATATACACGTTCCTGTGAAATCGAACCAGTACTTATCCCGTCTTTGCAAGTAACTGCCGATCCATTATTAAAAGTGTAACTTGGATTAGAATTCGAACTTTTGCTTAATAAGTATGTCGCTTGACCGATGCTCCTTTAATTCATCTAGTCACGTGGTGTAAACTGGGTAACGTGGTCAATGGTTGAACTTGGCTTACACCATCTTATTCTCTTGAGGAACCGCCAACTACTTTGAATAACAGCATTAGCTACACTACCACGTAGAAGAATCAATGTTAACCCATAATGCATTGAATAATTACAGAAAAAAATGTTTAACTACGGGTAGAACCGAGCTCCAAGTCTATAAACAGCCCATATCACCCAATCATGGAACTTCAATATCAAGAGTGGATGAAACAGTAACCGAGTAGTCTTTGATATCAGCATAACACTTTACATCAAACAAAGAGACGAAAGAGAAAGTTATTGATAAATCCAATGTGGGTAATGTACTGTAACCGGGCTGACAATACAGTTATGAATATATGAATTAAGATATTGCTTTCACACCAAGGGAGCCTGTTGAAAGAGGACGTGATCAAGGGATGCTATATTGTGTTTATTCCCCGAAAAATACACAAGCATTTTGCATAGAAAGAACACTGTAGTCTGAGATGACTATAACTGCCTTACCATTAAGTTATATAACATCAATCGAGGACGATTTAAAAAAGAATATTTGAGACTTCTGTACACATTATTACACGATTAGATTTAGTAGGTCAGGTGAAGCTTCGGAAGCTACAACAACAACAACAACAACAACAACAACGACAACAACAATAACAGCAGCAAAATCGTCGTTGTCATCAGTAAACTTATTTTATTATGGAAACCATCAACTGTTGGCTAAATACGAGTTATTACCGGTTGTATGGGTAGGGAGATGTATATTGACTGAACAGTTATTTACACAATAACACAAATGCGAAAAGGTTTATGAACACAATCTTCAAACTCTGAATCGGACCAAAGAAACAAATATGAGAAAGACAGTTAAAAAGAAGTTTCTCAAAAGAACCACCAGCTATGCCATCACCACTTTTACAATCGCACACTTGTGTTGTCGTAATAAAAAAACAATTTCTTAACATTCTTTTTTTCACGATTGCCCCTGTAACAGTTGCAGTGAGTATCGAAAACATGTTCTCCATTAATATGTTTTTCTGGAGAAAAAAATCGGGAAAAATCTGACCTTACCGATGTTAATTATCAATGGAATTCTTTTCGTCAAAATGTTTCTATATCTTTCCCAGATGTTTGAATTCTCTTCACAATGACGATATAGTGTGTTTAACTACGAATATTGATAGAGAAATAAAGAAGTAAAGTTTTTTTTATAATCATGTTTTTTTTTCAAGAGCAGGCTCATGTTAATGTCATTTGTGCGCTTTATCTTGATTAATTCTCGTTGATTGGGTTGATTGAACTCATTTTGTCACCGAGGTGTGAACTTACTGCAGTGTAGATCTAACCGTTAAATGCGTTGTCCTTAAGGGAATCCTTTAGTAGGTTGATTTTAGCCTTAACGCATACACAGGCGGTAGACAGTGTTCACCTTTGTAAGTACATGTAACTTATATTTTGTGACGCCCTGTCCCCTGTGCAAAGTACAAATAACTTGCAGGCCTGAAGCAGAGTACAGAAAACAACGAGCACATGGCCATGACAGTGTACTTAGGGTGATAAACAGTTCATGTCAAATTAAATGCCAATTGTCCATACACGTTTCACGCATTAACATGTGAAAGTACTATCGTCAGATCCACTATATAATTGCGATTATTCTCAGCTTAACAGTCAACTCCAATGAATATTGTCCATAGAAGTTACACGCTTAAACACTTTGTAAATTACTATATTTAGATACATCCAAGGGGTATGTACTTATGTTGGACCATCTTCAGTTTGAGGTTTTCTTTTTGCGAGAGACACGAACACATCTGCTAAACGTCTGTATTACTACAAAAGGCCATTTGCATGTTTAAGACAAGTAAAAGCGTGTATATTTCCGATTTAACAGTGAACTTCTCGATAAAATAATTAATGTTTTTTTTTACCGAGGTGGGTATTTTACTCAAACACCGGTTATGTCTAAAACCCTGTTGAGAACGACAACGATATCCAAACTTTAGATGTGGGAGTAGGGTTCATTAGAATAGGCTAGAAGTCATGATGTTTACATTTAATTTAAATCCCTCTATCTCATTATACGGATGATGACAGTCCACTATAGGACAACCATGTATCTATCGCCGATATTGGTTTAATAGATTGCTGTCCTTAAATGGAATGAATAGAACTTTCATTTTCGAGCTAGAGCATGCGTATGATTTGAAGTGAAAGAGGCGGAGGTTGCGGGGTTGCCTGTGAGGTTGCGAGTGATCATTACCCCCCACCCATCCTTCTCCCCCTCCACACACTCCCCGGGATGGGATGGAAAAGTTAGAAAAAAGCACTGTTACCAACGTTGTTTCTCAATGAATAAGTAATTGACTTGAGAAACGGATAGATACTTAAATAGACTTGTAATGGAGTGAGATGTCAGTATCGTTTTGTGTATTAAGATATACATGGATGGCAGTGTTTACTCGTGTATGTTTGTGCTTTTTCAGTGTGACTTTCACAAACGTAAGCAAGAAATCGAGCGTATCTAAAACATGAGCACGATTCTTTTAAGCAAGAATAAACTGTTTTTCATAAGTGCATAGAAAATATTCTTGGAGTTATGTTACATGTCCTCGAGACCTTTCACTTTCAAAGACATATATTTGTCGATATGTTTACTACTGTTTTGTACGGAACGGGCATATTTTAACTGGCCGCCATTTTATAACGTAAAACACCAAGTTGATAAGAGTTCTATAAACTGTTTATATATAGTTTATTCACATTTACACCAGAAGGTCATAAACACATGTGGTAAATTTACATATTAAATTGACATGTCAACAATAGAACTGCATAGATAGATATAGATTAAATGTTGCTTTGTAAATTGTAATAGAACAATAGTGTAAGAGCGTGTGAGTAGCTGCATTTGTCAAAGGTTTTAACTGAAGCGTTTGCTGTTTGTGTTTATCTGGTTTTGGGAGCTCAAGAGGAATCTCTTCAACACACAAACATTGGTTTAGAGTTACGACATCAAACCAGACAACCGTTTTATGCAGTGTTTATAAATACTACCTCCCAGACCACTTTACGGAAGAAGAAGCCCCAGAATCCGCCCACTTTTACAACCTTGAAAAAAGAACGGTTGCTGTTTTTTGAATACGCGGATCATTTTTATATCATAAATCAATTATTAAGTTCATTCATGGGCCAAACAGTCAAATACCCTTAGGAGGAAACCTGCCTTGAGTCAAAACTGTATTTACTAATCCAATAATCCCCCGCCACCGCCCCACGCCCCCACACCCGACCTCCACCCTCATCATCTGACTACGTACTTCTATCTTTGGTTCTGATTCACCAAGGTTTGTATTGTATGGTATAATGAGATCAAGCTTTGGCTGATTATTATCACGTAGGAACCCCCCGAAAAATCCACTTAAGTGAAACTTATCTCCGGGGACTGATCGAAAAAGCACATAATATAATTAGCAAATCTATCCACTGTCTAGTTTAATGTCACAAAATGTCATAATTGGCTCAATTCAGATACAAAACGGGTTCCCTTGTTCCCCGACAAGCTTTTTTTACGTGTGTTGAACTTGTTTTGTGCAAGAATAGTAAGTTTAAAAGCGTGCATCATTTCAATAAAACATGGACTCCCGCGGTTAATTGACTGAAGCAATGACTCATTTATAAATAGACTGCATGGCTGTATAACATTTCCGAGAAAGTTACCTCCTATATTCTAATTTCGTGTTTAATATTTAATACAAAGACAAATATGCAGTTGAGTACCAAGAATAGCTGAATTGATATACATTGCACACTTAAAAAAACTTTCAACCAAAACTATGCATCGACTAATTGTTTGCGGTATAAAAGTGACAAAAAACTGGCCCTTAAAAAGACTAGTTTTATGGCCTTAATGTATTACCCCCATTACGTTTACGACTGTGCAAAAAAATCGGTATTATTGTCTTAGCGCAAGTAGTACCGGGTTTTTGGCAACCGGATCCGTATTTATACCCATACCGTAGCTCAAAGAGAACCCGTTTATTGGTGTGCAATGTTAAGTTACAACCGAAAACAAAGAACCACCAGTAACAACTAAACCAACATTACTGTGTGTACTTTTCTTCGTTTTTTGTTCCCTTAACTATTGTTTTTTTACTCTACGCTATTCTTTAAAATGAATGCATGTGCTGTTTTGAAGGGGGCCGGTATGTTTCCGATAGTATGCAAGTAGTATGCAAGTACGAACTAGAAAAAGAGAAGTACATTTTAGCATAATCGTCAACGTTTTTCTTGAGGTCTAGCTACCATGAGAAACCATTTTTGAGCCATTATCTTGAACAATCACGTTCTTGAGTTAAACACGTAGCACTGCTTACTTGAAAGTTCTGTCTATATTGTAAATTGGTTAAATGTTTGCACAGCATGTACTTGTATTTCGGATCAGATGTAATAACTATAAAAACTATGTTACTTCCGGTACTTTACCTGTATTTTTTTCCATTAATGAGGAGTTGTCGAGTAAAACGTTTATATATTTTTTATGTTGTAGTGAATTAATAAACCCTATATCATTTCACCTTGTTTATTCTGAGTTTGTGGAACTAGATCTACATACGTAGGTCATGTTTTCGATGTATATAAATTATTAAAGGACGGTCTGCTCATCTCATTATTACAAAGCTCCTTAGAACCAGTACTAAGCAGGTATATGTAACTAAATTCATGGTAGTACAATACCACCAAACGTTTGCTTAAAAAGGGCGCCAAGTAGCAACTGATGTAAGCATACGTATGCCTTTGGTCATTTTTGATTTGTTCCTGTTTATGAAAATCCAGAAGTCAACGACCAAGGAAAATCTAGAAGGACCGTTGAACAGATATCTTATAAAAATAATAAACGAGTGAAAAACAGTGACACTCATATCCTCAGATCAGCATAAATATTCTAGATAGAAATAGTTGACACAAGCATGATGAAGGTGTTTGAGGCTATATTGTGCGTTTAATGAAACATCAGCAATGGATGTCACCCGCGTGTTGACGACACTTTGGTGAGGACACAGTGACAGATCAGAGCTATCACACCACGGTAACCCGTTCACCTACTCTGCCATTATCTCCTATATATATACAACCATTGAAACAACATACGTTTAAAGAAGGGTAGCACTTTGTAGATTAAAGGTCACACGATACTAGACAAGTTGCTTTAAGTCCGCTAAATTGCTCTTTTGTACCTATCAGTCACTTGTAATGACAAAACGCGGTAATGAGATAGGCCTGAGTACCGTACCTTGTTGTAACCATTACTTAAATCGATAGTTTGAAGCATCTTCTATCGCTTTCTCGACTCTCTGTTCGTCTAATAGCTCATCCACGTCGTTTTCTGTCATGCAATAGCGTAATGCAATCGCCCTCCTTTTAATGCATTCCTACCCTTTAAACGTGGCAGCCGATTTGATGTATCTACCGTTTACAACGCATCACCTTTCTAAAACACATCCTCAACGTGTGAAGTTATTTACAGTTGAATTTTCAAGTTTCTCCTGCTGAGCCCACCACTTGCAAATGAGATGCAAAGTGCTCTTCCATATTCACGATATATACGAAAACGTAAAGTACAAAAGGTGATGCATGATGCTAGGTGGTTTTTGTTTTCATAAGTAAGTCATAGCCCACTCAAGGTTAAGGTCAGGTTAACTTGCTTCGGTGATCCTCGCATACTTTGAACATTATCTGAAAGTGTTATACGTATTAAATATGACCAGTATTCATGGACGTTTATTGGTTGCCGCCGACCCAGATGACGACAACGCAAAACCTGGGACGATGACTTACTTTTGCTTTTCGAGATAGATAAGCGAAAGCGCATATTTAGTATCACGCCATCAGCAGGTCAGTCTTAAACATACACTCGCGTTCATGAGTTAGTCTTTGATTAAAGAAAAATCGTTTCAAAATACATTATTGTGTATAATATATAACAAAAAATGTGAATACTTATGGCTAAGTAGGTACCTATAGCAGAATATAGTGGACAGCATCGTTATTAAAGTCGGAGTTTATTGTCTACAATGCAAACGTTTTAACAGAAATTTGGAACGAATCACTTTAGTTGTAATTCAGTCTTTGTAGAATCCGTTTCTACATTTCCGACTGTACACACCTCTTAAGTGGCTTCATCCCTCATTAAAGACCCAACTCCCTGACCTACTTAAAGTTCCAACAGTTTGTAATTGTCTGTAGAGAATCTATCTTTTAACAAATTACCTAGCACCGTTATCATCGTTTCTAAACTGTCAAATAGTTGATGAATAACCTGACAGAACTTACGTTAAGCTTCGATGACTTGCGATAATATATTCCTAATACCAGAGGATCTATTCTACACCCCAACAGCTTGGTAAAGTAAGCACGCTTTATCATGTGGCAACAACACGGATAGCGTCTCATTATTCATCTATAAATTAAGATGGTTTACATTCCAGTCTAAGTTGTGTAAGTTGTGAGCATTTCGGTCCTGTAATAACTCCAGAAAGCTGCAAGAACTTCTTATACAAAATGCGTTCGGTAATGAATTTATCTCTGGCATGAGTGCATACTTATTAGTAGATTTTAGTAGCATCATTTTTTCCCCAACAATATTCCTTCCTGTTTATATCGTATTTAACAAAACATTAGCTATACTTTCCAGGGTTGCCTCATCCACGAGTTTGTCAATAATGCTGCGCTTGCTGATTTGATCAATTTATTCGTTCATGATCCTTAAAATGACTGACTAACTTCACGGAATTCATAGGATAACTTGAACCATACAGCTTGCGTTCGTCGACCTGTGAAACATGCGTTTTATGATTCAGATTTATTATAGAGAGCTCCTGAGAGTATAAGAACACCATACGTTCCGTAACTTTAGCTTAAAGTGTGAATACAAACTAAAGAAATTGATTCCACTGAAGTCAAAAGGCGATCGAACAGTAACATAAAACAGACGTAAAGAACAGTTTAATATCTCAATGTTTCTCAATTGATATTTATGTTGCAACTCTGCATAAACTACCAGCGTCGTGGTTTGTTTTTATTACCGGAGTTTTGTTAGCACATATCCTTGTTTACAATGGAAGGAAAGGAAATGTTCCATCTTTCAGATATAACTAAAATTACAAACAAACTATGATTGCATAATAAAACACATTGAACAGAACTAAAGTTTGTTTAACTAACCTATATAATTATTGACCTTAGTATATAACTGATAAGCATGGGTATGTACATATTTTACAAACACATTATTTCACATTATTATATAAAACCTATTTTTTCTTGTAAGTTGTAGGAAAAATGTATTAGTACCGAGGGAATACTGATCGATTTCGTGTAGCATTATGTTTATATCAGATCAATACAGAGTCAACTGCACTAACAATACGTACATGGTTTTGGTGTTTTTTTATCACAGAGCAAAAGCCTTACAGTTGGCCCGTAACATTTTATATATTTGTTCTACTAACCCACTGATGCCAACCGTTCTGTTACAACCATTTACAAGGGTGGCGTACCTTTATAATTAATCACAAGGGACATACCAAATATTCATTCTGAATTCCGGACAAACGCAACAGTAATAGATAAACCATACATTTTACACAATTCATGGAGAAACCATTCTTCTACAGATCTAGATAAGAATGTACAGAAAGCTGTATATAAGATTTAATTATACAAAGTATGCCAAACACTTGCCCTGCCTTTGGGACCTTCAAGGATAGGACCTACATGTAACGTTTAAGATGTTTTAGAAGTTGGAAGATAACTAACATCCAAAGTAAGTATCTTAAGACAATTGACGTACTCATTTTGCCCGACGGATTTAATTAGTTTGTACCAAAAAAGAGTACTACTCTAGATGCTTTTTGCGCTGACCTTGAGAGTGTACATGTAATTCTATTTTTCAATTACAACGAGTTATTACCTACATTGTTATCGTTATCATTTTCAGCAAATGTACATGAAATACTAGTAGTGAGGTATACCAAATAATCGGCTCTTTTGCACACGGCCCGGATTTTAAAATGGCATACTTATATGTGTCACGCTCTCGGTAAGAGTGCAT
>ENA-OREC01000406-OREC01000406.1-marine-metagenome-genome-assembly--contig:-NODE-406-length-16398-cov-13.490044_pt1 | contig 16398 bp, 8 predicted proteins | sample MGYA00248626_ERZ508543 | MGnify/ENA primary metagenome ERZ508543 (study PRJEB26211, sample SAMN05518279) | marine metagenome | isolation source: Puget Sound, Washington, USA | host: Bankia setacea...
ATTCAACCAGAGTGCCCCCCTCCTCATCGACCCTACCCGCAGGCGATTGACTCTTTGAGTTGGTATCAATAGCACCGTGGCAAAAGGCAGAGTGTATTTATTGGGAATATATACAGAAGAGTTCAATCTATAAACTGTTCGATTTATACAGTATGTGTCAGTAAATTAGTTTAGATATAATTTTGATATAGCATTGATATTATTAAAATATAATCATCGAATCCACTAATGTAGTTTGGTTTGGATCGAGTTTTTAAGATTAGCCCGCTATAATGAGTGTCCAATATGTTAAATGGCCAATACAAATATTTAAGGCATTCTGAAGTGTATTGATTGTAGTTATCGAGTCCAACCGTTGGTATTTAAATGTTTATTGTTTTAGTTACACTTACAAAACTGAGAAGGTCATGCTTTAATATGTCCGTGCGTCCAAAACACTGCTCTCTAACCTTTCCTTACACATCAGCTTTGACAAAATCTAAACTTTGTAGCAATAAGATATATTATGAGATGAAAGCACAAGTGGGCAGAATTTCATAATCTAAAATTTACAATCAGGGTTAATCTAAGAATGACATTCAATTGGTTTACATATACCAGACGAGTGTTTCATGAATGTTCAACGCAGCATGTATAGTAAACCAATGAATCTATATGAACAGCAGGTGTATTTGTTAAAACAAAACAGCAATTCATCTGGAGTCTGCAAATGTTTAACAGTAGTCGTTAAACGCAGAAAGCATGTCTACTTGACAACGTTCTTTTTAGAGTAAAAATGACGGACAACGAAAGCAAAAATCTCAACACAACTAGTATAGTGTTCTTTCATTTCAGGGTTGAATCATACACGTATACCCATAGAACGTCAGTAGAGTGCATGTCTACATTCACTGTTAAATGTATGACGATATAATTACGAAAACTTAGTAAAAACACAATCTACGGCTAGTCTAGTATTGTATTAATACCGATTCTCCATAACGAAACTATGTCATGTTCAATATATCATGATTAACGGCCAGGTTCACAGATCACTTTATGCAATTTATGAAGTTAAAGTTGCCGGTTTTATTTGTCCCAAAACACAAACGTATATTTTTATTTTCCTTCACCAGTGTTCATTACTTGAAAGAATATACTACACGGTGAAATGAAAGCACACACTGGTGTTGCCATGGTTACGAGTCTAACGATAATGTGATGCCTACTTCTACACATAATGTTAGCTTTACTCGACCTGTGCACTAGTACTTTTTTCTATTTCACCGGCGATGAGCGATCTATCGTGTTTCCGGAAGTGCACGACAAAAGCAATGTTGCATATACCCAAACTCTCTCCTTGAAATCTATCTTTAACATAACGACTGAATAATTCCAGGTGACAGGCGGACTCGAACAGTTTTTCCAAATGCATACCTTACTATAGCATCACAACCAGGCTATACGTAATTAGTCTAATCCATCAAGATATTGACATCTACAATAAACTGTTCGGTAGTTGCATTGGGATCTTTCTGGACGATCACTAGGTTGTAAGAACTTTTCAATAACCACATACCGCCCCCGTAATGATAAAACGGAACGACAAAGACTTGACACAAGTTATACATGTCCTGTAATAAATCGATGTGATAGAAGGTATGCTTGGGGTTCCTTTACTAAACGTTCGGAGAAACAACGCTAATATATCGCCATCGCGAGGTAGAGTAAACATACATTCAATATAAAAACAAAATCACATGTGAACAAAGAAAATCCCACGTTATTACATGTTAAATAAATGATTAAATTAGTGAGACAACGGAAGAACCGAAAGATGCAAAGTACAGTCAAATAATTCTATAAATGTATGTATTGTAATAAATCGACCGTGCATGTAAACGAAGTGACAAACCTTTGACTTAATCTATGTGGCTTTAAGTCGGTGTGTATCAGTTATGATGTTCTCTATGGCTGAACATCACTACAGTTAAGTTCCGCTATTTACTGTATTATACATTCGATAATAAAACCGGTGCACTATTAAGACCACATTCGTTGGGTCCAAGAACAGCTATCTATTTTCAGTGTATGTGGGTACCACTATAAAGACCGATTCACTATCAAGACCACTTTTGTCAGTTCTGATGGTGGTCTCAAATACAGAGATATCCAACGCGTAATATGTCTATAGGTTGTGTGTAAGTGACTCCATTCGTTAATACTAGTTTATATGATACAACTTAACATGTAATATTGCCAATTTTGCTCAGGATTTTGCAAACTGGGTTGATTAAAGTCTAATCCCAACTACTTGAATCGTGACAAACGTTGGCTCCTTTCAATTACTCCTAGGAAATTTAACATGTAGATCTATGGCTCGACTCAATTAAGGTTTAATTAAAGATTGACTCAGGATAGTATTCGACTTTAAATGGTTTACAACAAAATTGCAACAAACCGATTAAATGTGAAGCTGGTGAATTGCATTATTGGCACACTCTGCATGTTTCACTATATGTAGTATTCGTACTATGTGAGTATATGTTATATCAGGGAAGTGAATTGCATTATTGACACACTCTGCATGTTTCGTTATATGTAGTATTCGTACTATGTGAGTATATGTTATATCAGGGAAGTGAATTGCATTATTGACACACTCTGCATGTTTCGTTATATGTAGTATTCGTACTATGTGAGTATATGTTATATCAGGGAAGTGAATTACATTATTGACACACTCTGCATGTTTCACTATATGTAGTATTCGTACTATGTGAGTATATGTTATATCAGGGAAGTGAATTGCATTATTGACACACTCTGCATGTTTCGTTATATGTAGTATTCGTACTATGTGAGTATATGTTATATCAGGGAAGTGAATTGCATTATTGACACACTCTGCATGTTTCACTATATGTAGTATTCGTACTATGTGAGTATATGTTATATCAGGGAACCTCTTCGCTTGATTATAGACTACTTTAAAGACTCATGTGTTATTGGTTACTGTTTGAAATCGTTGAACTCCTGTTGCTTTATTTCATTAGTATATATTATATATTAACACTAAGAATGCGTTCTAAAACCTGTCTATTTTGATTTTTAAAATTGTGTCTTGTGTTATTATTGTTACAGTATTTTGTATAACATGTATGAGATTGATAGTCTAAAAGCAATAACATATGATAACACTGAAATCGCTGTGTACTATAAGGGAAAATAGAAGTATTCAGGTGTCGTATTCCAGACATTCGGAGTTCTTCTGTTTTAATTAAACACGTTGGTCCATTTTAGGGTAGCATTTCAACAAGAACAATGTTCTACCAGAAAACAAAACGTACACATAATAAAAAGAACCAAACTCATGTCCTCGAGACTTCGTGTTCAGCACACATGCATCAGATCCGACTGAACATTTTTACCAGTTATTTGAGCATGCCATGTGGATCATATGGTCGGTTTTGTCGCCAAGTGTCGGCTCAAAGTGTCAATCTCACCATCCACTAATGTACTAAGTCTCAAATTAATGGAGTTTTAAATCTCAACTCCAGTATTATCTAACCTCATTACTACACATTAGTTAGATAACAGAACTGATATAAAGTACCTGTAACTAAACTAATGGAATCAAACTAGTGTACAAAAACATGTAACTCTATACAAAAAGGACAGCTAGTTAAAACCATTTGGCAGGTAGCCAACGAGTTGTAATAAGAAAGATTAATTGGATCGAATAACTGTTCTAACGTGTATACTATAGTAGAAATATTTACATCCATTGTGTGCACATGTTTCCCATGTCGTTGGTAAAAGTTTGAATTTTCTTGGCTTCGTTAAAATAGGTTGATATCCAATACCATTGATTAGAAAAGGCTTGTATAAATAGACTGGTATGGGAACTTATAAAAAATGTGTGCAAAGTGTTAGTACATGCATGTGTTAACTACTCAGGGTTTTGTCAAATAGCACCTTCAATTGACAGACATTATATAACCATATTGAATTGACCTGTCGGTAAATTAAACCACTAACCACTCACCCACTCACCCAACCACTCACCCAACCACCCAACCAACCAACCAACCAACCAACCACTCAAACAGTCAACCAACCAACAACCAACCAACCAACCAACAACCAGACAGCCAACCAGCCAACCAGCCAGCTAGCCAGCCAACCAACCAACCAACCTACCACTCAACCAACCAACCATTAACCAACCAACCACTCAACCAACCAACCAACCAATCACTCAATCAACCAACCAAGCAACCAACCAATCACTCAACTAACCAACCACTCAACCAACCACTCAACCAACTAAACCACTCAACTCACCATCTTATCTCTAAACCATCCAACCACGTAACTAACCAATCAGTTACGCTCACGGATATGTGAACTTGAGGCTGTTAGACTAAGACGTGCAATTATAGTCGTCCGAATGAACAATGGAAACAAGTTATAAACGTATACTAAAATCAAGTATTACCGGCCTCAGTATTAGACAAATTAGGTTAGCTTGCATTTACAAGTTGTGCTTTTCTTTTTTCACAAGTTGTATCTGCCTAATAACAGCTCAGCTTATAAATCATGGCTAAATACATTCTACTGATTTGAATATTTGTGATGACAGGTGGAAAATAGAGTTTAATGATATCCGCTAGGTGGCAGTTCGTTTGATTACAACTTATTAACTACTATATAGATAACCTACAACATGCATCTGTCTGATCATGCATGCCGTCCACTACAGCCCCGATGCTTTGCGGAAGGGTTGCCGATAAAATGTTGCTAGTTTCGGGAACCTTTCGGTATCATTAATCTATAAATGGGCAAAACTGTGCCATCTGGCCTGTTTGGCATGTATCCGCATGCATTCGCGGAGTAGCATACGAAAGGTTGCGGTATAAGCTCCGACACCTATCCGAAGAAGCCGAATACGACGCGGAAGATTACCGACAGTTCCGGAATTGTTTGTGGTTCATCAAATTGTTCCGTATTCTTCTTCTCTCTTGTTTTGGTCATGTTTTTAGTAATACATTGTTTTCCATTGCTTGTGGTTCCAAAGATCTTGACTGCATTCCTGAATCTGTTCGCTGTATCCATGATCCACCCCCCCCCCCCCCCCCATGTAACGTTGTTAACCTTCAGCAGGGGCACCAAGCTATCGATAGCCCCTATATAGTAGTGTTAATCTTAATAGATGTGAAACGTAACCCGCCATATATTTGTTCTGGCTTATCTTAGCTTTGCAACACAAAAAAACACTAAAACCAACAGTAGAGTAGACCCCATGGAATTTAAGGTACACACTCCGAAAGAATCCTCGGTATTTTCCGTGAGGTTTCGACTTGGTTCGTTAGAATTGGTTCACGTAAATTGATGAAATTACACGATTGCACGGAACATCTTAATGAGCTACCTTTATCGAGAACCTTACACGATTTGGTAAAGATAAAGTCTTATAGTTAGTTGAGATCTATAGTAACAGAGGGGATTGGGTTTGCAGGTTTATTCTACCCATCCGAATCGCGTGCAATTAATGACTATCTATATAAATTTTTGATCGAGTAGATTTAACAATATAGGACAAGAGATTGTGATTTGAAACAATAGGATTTCTGCTAACCATGTTTGTTTTTGTCATAAATAAGGATAAGGATTTGGGATACTAGACACATACAGCCAAATAAATAAACAGACAGGAGATGTATTGAATTGTAAACGGTTTGGATATCTTATTGGACGATCTAGTTGAAATATCTTAACTGGCAGGACATAATTTAGGTGAATAGAGCCTTTTAAAAACTTCGATAAAAAAACTAAATGCGAATTTTATACATCTGTGTTTTTGTTTAGGAAATATATAAAGCGGAATCGTTTGAATGCAATTGCACATAACTATAAAAGCTTTGGACTAAATGGACATTAAAATAGTTGAGATTGTGTTGAAAGGATGTCCTCTGAAACGTGGTGAAGTTTGGTTTACACAGTACAACGTCTAAAGTAAACAAAACACATTTTCATTCGCTGAACAGTTTGAAACTCGATTTCAATAGACTTTTCTTGAATAAATTGAACTGTTTTCAATTGACCGAACTCTGTAAAGTAGTAGAGTGTGATTTTCAATTGACCTGTGTTCCTTTGGATTTTTAAATAGTGAACAACAAGTGAAAGAAAATTTGGTATTTAAAGAGTAGCTTGTGTCAGGTAGATAATAGAAAATCAGTGTCGCAGAACGCTTGGGATATATGAAAGTTTAATGGAAATAAATGCGTTCAGACAATAGGAGTGCAATCAATCGTCTGTATACATGACGTCGTCGAACAATAACGTTCCCGTCATACATTGCGAGCTGTTGTGAATTTGACGTTGACTACGAAGCAACTGAGTGTACGTCGTTTGTGGTGTTTAAACTTCTCTGTAAAAAAGGATGTCATAGGAAAATAAAGGATAGTACGTGAGTTTAGTGTCCTTGGGTTTGATTGAGGAAAGAAATCTCAGGGGTGTTTCCCTATCGCCAAGTTCTCAGAGTGGGAAACGCGAGAAAAAGACGAAGCGCTCCACGATGATATCCCACAATCACAACGTGCAAGGGAAGCGGATCACGGTGTTTATCAATGGAGACCAATTCATGCCCGGGAAATCTGTGACTCTAAATACCCACCAGATCCCGGAGTTTGACAAGTTCTGCCAGTATCTCACAGAACGCGTGCCTAACAGAACTGGTGGTTGCTACAGACGCATATATACCCCGAATGGAACAGAGGTTAGACAGCTAGACCAGATTGAAGCTGGACGAGAATACGTTGTATCGAAAGATAGATATAGAAAAGTGGCTAAAGACTTTGGGTAAGTAAAGAACCGTACAAAACAAAAGCAGCGTAAGCCTTGATTAAAAGCCATACATTTGTTAAACTACCTATGCCATGAATTAACCAATGAATAGAAATGAGGGTTGCTAACGTCCTACCGAAACAGTCTTAGTATGATGAAGGTTTCTATAAAAAAAATACAACGTGTGCAATGATTCGAGCTTGGATTCACGTGTTTCCCAAATAAAAATATCTTAAAAAGTCGAAATTTGATAAGATATCTCCGCTACTTGTAATTGATTTAACACATATCTTTTTACTGCAAGCGATTCTCGTCAATTCTTAATCCATACTGATAGCTTGTTTTGTTTGTTGTTGTACATGTAAATATATATGATGTTAATAGCTGGCAATGTACATGTGGGCGTGTTTATATATTATGTTAGCAGTCATGATATTACTATATGTGATACATACAACTAGGATGTTCTACATCTACAATCAAACCTCTATAGGACCCCATCCAGTAACGCTCAGCAGGATCTTAATAAAGCATAAACTAGTACAAGGTCCTTAAACAAACGCATAATAATGTTGATACAAACCGATAAAAAGCAAGTAGATTAGTTTTGGAAAAGTTTTCACTAAAGCAGTTCTTGAGAAATTGGTAAACGTAGACTCGTTAGTAAGGGTATAATACATATGCCCATGTTTAATGTTTATATTTTCAGACGCTTTTTTATATTATGCAGGTCATGCTAATTACAGGTGTGAACTAATACGTTTAAGGCCACTGAACGCAACCGTAACAAATGACATCGAACAGATAGTGTTTAAAACAAGTAATCCAATAGCATCAATTCTAAGATCTTAAACCGAGCTTGAAAAGAGTTATGGACATAAGGCCACACTTACTTTGGAGGTAGTCTATGTTGAGATGTAGTTATGCACTTAACTAAAACATTGAATATTCCCAACAAAGACACATAACTGTTACCCTCATGGCTCAGTACTGGTTTGATGCAGGAATTTAACCTGAATACATTTGTATAAACAAACACAACTACATTTAAAGACGTGTTGTTTTTCTTAGCTGAACAATGTACCATTAATACCATATGAGATTGCATACATATGTAAATCGACGTGTAAACAAGTACATAGGGGCGACAACATCACAGTTGGTTTTGAATACGAATCCCTAACCCATGCATACTTTTCTTGAAGAGAACTTTTATCGATATTATCTATAATTGAAAGTGAGAGCTTAGTAAATAAGAACTAAGTCTTCTTGTAAGTAAGTGTTCATGTATATTCATTATGCCAACTGCCTGAGTACATTTGAGTGATATATAAATATCAATATGACGTGCTAAACAATTATCTTTGACTATCTAGAGTAGTTTAATAAATACACCAAGCTTACTAGCAACGTTTGATTATCTATTGTTTTGAGGGTCCCGTCTAGATAAGAAGATTGATAAACGTTTATAGCAATTACTTATGCTTCCCCACGAATCTGTTGTAACATTCATAAATGATCCTGGATACACATTTGATCTAACCAGAGATCTGTAATTTTGAACAGTTAAACCTCCTTTAACCTACCTACAGCAATCAACGACGGCAGACTTTGACGTTGCTTTTTACTTTACATATTTTAACATGTATTTATATATTGTAATACAGTAAGAAAGCTTATATTATTTTTCATAATGGTATATATCGAAATATTCAGTGTAGCGAATTTCCCAGTTTTTACTGACCTTTCGGGTCTTCTCTCCGTAGAACATATACGGAGTGAAATTTCACGTAAACGTGACGCCCATTGATAGTCGACAAATATTCACCATCATCAGCATTGTCGTTATCATCAACTTCATCATTATCCATGGCAACCAATATGATCTTAGCAAACATTGAGCACCCAAGGGTTCTCCACATTTTACTAGATCCAGGTCACCCGTATGCCCGTTCCTTTAAAAGTAATTTAAAGGAAACACATTCTGGGACGTGGGGAAGTCTTGCCGAGCACGCGATAACTTGAAACTCAAAGATAAAACTGATTTACATATTCTCTGTGCATTGTCTCTTGCTAATCAATAATTCTGTCTAAATAAGTATCCGCTATTGTGACCGAGCTTTGCACTTGTTGGTACCTGGGGATTATTTGATTAAATTGTGCTTGTCGTGGTTTCTTCGAAGATGTTCCTGCTGTTCTTTCTGGTGTGAGTTTATCGACTCTCAATAGATAAACTTAACTTATTGTAGTGTGTGTGTTTTTCTTCGTCTGAGATTTGATTGATTTGATTCTATGAAGATCGACCTACGTAAAACAATCGATATACATTAAACATCATACCCCTAACCATTTAAATGGTAATAACTCAACATAAACATGTAATATAAATGACTAAAATTGATTTCATTTATTTTAAAGTGCATTGTTAAAGCTTTAATGTCATTTCAGTATGACTATTGAATACACAACAGATGCACAAGCTGTTGAAGTTTTTATTGTTTTTACAGTAATGAAGATGACACATTTTGCTTCCAATAGGTTAATATATTTGCGGATTGTTGTCAATAAATCGCCCATTTCTGTATTTGAGGTTGATCGGTTTTAAACCAAGACGCTGAAACTGTTTAGCCAACCTTTATTTGCACATGCAATGGATCAAATATAAAAATAAAAGTTAACATTTTGATTGAGTTGTCTTATAAAAAAAAATCCATTGCTGTCAGTTCCATGAAAGAAAATAAATAACGACTCCAGTTGCTTTCGATTCACGGATTTTGTCCACGTAAAGATCACCATGGTAATTTGTTTACCAGTTTTATTGCATTTTATCGTCTTATTCCTATTTCTACAAAATATGCATGGTATTTAAACACAAAAATGGCGCCAATATTCCTAGGGGTCCGATAATTTGAACAAAAATATGCGCATCCGGTGTCAGATGATTTGTGTTCAATAACTTTTTTATTACACGGTAAATCTTCTTAAAATGTTGCCATGTAATTTGTTAAATGATGCAGATGTTGGAAAAAATAATCTAGTTTAGGTTTGAAATTCCTTCCATTAGGAGTGTTCTACCTTAAGTCAAGTTTGGTATTTTCGAAAACAACATCAAATATACCGATATACTTAAAATTATGTTTTGTCTAGCATTTATTATTTTTTCCCGTAAACATGCACAACAGAGACACATTCGTTAGCAAGTATAAAGCTGCGATTGGAGTGCAAAGCTTGACATTGAACCTGATATAACACCAACATTGGATCAGTTATTGGTAGAAGCAGAATATAAAAAAGTGTAAACGGAAAATGACCGCATTAATTAGTGTTATCGAATAGTCTTTTGTGGCATTATGATGAAGAAATAGTTGACGTGTTCTAGGCAATATCGATGAGGGACAGTGTTTCCTACGTCACGTGATGTGTGTGTGCTTGCATGCATGCTTTGAATCTCAACAACGACAAGCTTTCAATACAACGTCACATCGTTAAGTCATATCAGTAAATAACAAAAAAGGTCCAGTGAGCCTTAAGCTGTATATAAGTGCACAACTGATGTTTTAAATCGCATGGAAATAAGTTGAATATGTCTCTTGCATATTTCGAAAATATAAAGCGATGGCGAGGTTTCCTAACAACGCCCAAGAACTCTCGCCTTTTTTTAATTCATTGGATGTTAATGGATCGCAAAACAATTTGGTATTGCAGTGTTCAGTTTTTTTACAACAGATATTAATCGATATCATCAATAATTAGTCGAATGTTATTATGCCCCCAACACAAAGGGTGGGGCATAACGATTTGCACACGTACGTCTGTACATACGTACGAACATCTTCAGCATGGACCCCCCCCCCCCCCTTCCCCAGTAAAGGGAATATGATTAAACTTTCATAGATGGAAAACCTTATTGCCAAAGCACTTTTATTTCGGGCCAGTTTTTACTAGATTATGTCCCCTTGATTGTTTTTACTATATACACATATAATAGAAAAGCTATTGTGTGCCAAACTTCTTGCCCTTGGTTGCTTGATGTTGATCCATTTTCTGACAAATTGCCCAGTTGTGAGGCCAGTGGTATCCAGCGGACAAGTCTAGCTTTTTTTATTTATTTCCATCGACCGTCATTTGTATTGTACTCTTATAGAAGGACACTCTAGAAATCTGAGAATGTCTGTCCGACTTGGTTCACATGTCACTGTCTAGATCTCGAGCTATGTTCGTTCCCGCGAGTGTTGCAACCCCGACACCAGTCAGACAGTCGCAGTTTCAGAACTTTACTGTTATATATATCCGAGGAAAACTCTTATTGATGCAATTATCAGGCACATCACAAATAATTAATGTTGTTGCACGTTTCTAAGGCTCCATTATAGATAATATTGGCCACAAGCATGGTATATTAGTGTTATTGAATGGTCAGTAACACATTAATACATGGAGTATGGAACGTATTTTATGAGAGAGGTAATGGTTAGAAGATCTGTGTCGGCTGTACACTTGCTTAGATCAATGTGACTGCAACTATATATATATATATTGGACATTATTGTTGTTTGTATAGAGTATATCATAATATATAGACTGTCATCGAAATTCATTGTATGGCATGTTCATGATATGAGAAAATGGCCGTTAGAGTTTATTGTATGTATGGGAAACCGTATATGGACGCCTACTCAAACCGTTCCCAGATTCACACATGGTAAATAATTAAGGCTAGATACATGCATTGAACCGTCTGTAGCGAATATTCAATAGCAAAATACAGCATGGACCCTTGTGTAACTTATATGGTGTTTATTAAAGCAATCAACGTTGTCAACCTGTAACTATAGGTTTTACAGTCAAACATAAAAGGGGATATAGTCTACCATTTTGATGCTCTGACTCTCTCATCTATAGACACCTTGTTGAATATGTTTTAGATAACAGCAATTTCTCAGGACACTGTGTCAGCGCTGATTATAATTCAAGATATTACATTTAACTTGTCATAATCTACTACACAACAAATATCTTGTTGCGATTTATGTTTAAGAATGGGATCCAATTGTGGTTGAGCTTGGTTTTAAAAAACGAACTCGAGATCGTTAACCATCAAGTAGAAGGTAGCCTATCACACAACTGTATTTGATTTGAGTCCGTCTGTGTGTCCTAAAACAACAAGACAGCTTATTCCCCAGTTGCCAACCTATCGATGACAGTGTTTAAAGAGCCGCAAGTCTTTTAAGACGTGTGTAAACAAACGGGAATTTTACCAATATACGATATATTCAAGTCTGGAGAGCACTACGATTCGTTCTCCAGAGAGCTACCTGTACATCGAGCTGTCTTCAATATCGACACATCCATAGAACATACTGAAAGTTTAGTCAGTCATAAAAGATAAGTATTGATCAGTTTCTCGCGTGTGAACTTCAGGTCCGACAGTTTCTTTTGCAGTTTCTCCACAGCAGATCTTTTAAATTAATCGATTAAATTCAGACGTTTAAGCACGGATTTGTTTACATCGGGAACACGTGGTAACTAGGGAAAGCGTGTCAGAGGTCATCCAAATTCCCAGAGTGCACTTCCCGTTATGGTGTTTACGCATACATGGAAACGTGAAAAGCGGTTTATTCAAGTCAGTCAGGAGTAGAACAGTGTTTATTGTGTGATAAGAGGAATATAAATAAGACTGGAATATGTCCAAGTCATATTCTCCAGCGCAGTATGCGCCAGTGGAAACGCGGGACTTAAAACACAGTCCAAATTGCGTGTTTTATATGAACGGTGACAGTTTCTTCCCCGGGTCAAGATTGTGTATTTCAAACAGAATAAGAACTTTCGACGGAGTAAAAGAAGAACTCACAAAATCGTTATTTAAGAATTCCCATCACACAGGTCATGTCAGAAATATTTTTACTCCTGTTGGGGGAACGAGAGTTCATGCATTAGATGATTTAAAAGATGGTGAACATTATGTTGCAGCCTTGAATGACAAATTTAAACCACTACCGTAAGTATAAAACTGTATGAAAAATGCATAATCATGTTTTAATTGTAAAAAGTAATAACTTTTGCTTGCTCTCTTATAAAAATATTTCAGGAAAAAATGCCAATATTTGAGAGAAAAGCATAGATTTAATAAAAATCTGGAGTCTAGTAAGAACCTTAAGTTTTCATGAGCAAATACGCATCCTAATAGTGATTTAAGAAAGTTCCCTGCAGTTTATTTTAAGGAAACCGCCTCCTTGATAGCTTTGAGTGCCGGAGCTCCCGGGTTCAATCCCCAGCCAAGGACCGCGTCAAACCAAAGATATTATAAAAATGGTACCAGTAGTTCCCTTGTTTAGCACTCAACATTAAAAAGGGAAATACTGGCTCTTTCTGAAGAATAAAGATAGGACAAAAATGTAATGGATAAAATCTAGGATAGAAATCCTGCCAAGTCATTGGCCGTTGTGGCAAGGATGAAAAAACGAATGACCATGCAGAACCAACAAAAGTACGCTAAAAAATATAAATTAAGGAAATTTGTGAAAATTCTAGGTCTTAGCCATAATGTATGTATTGTGTCTGAGAACTGCACAGATATTTTGTAATTTTAGCAAACTAAAAATGGTTTGCGTTTAGAAAATGCTTCTGTATAAGCCTATATTAAATATGTTGTAAAAACTACTTTTCATAGATGATAGAGATATATACAACTTTTGACAGTAAATTCTCTACTATTTAATAAAGGTTTTGAATATGCTTATAAACAAATCACACAACTACTCCCTGTTAATAAAGTTGGCCTACTTGGATATTATATCACTTGCTTAGATGTATATATGGCTTAGATTCTCATGATATCTGGTATCCATGTTTTGTTTTCAATTTGAATAAACCCATATTGAATAACATACCCTAAAAGTATGAGAATACATATAAGGGCTATAATAAATTATACATAAATCTCTCTCTTTACTTTAGGCCATGACTTACTATTATTTGTCACACTTTCCATGTTATTTACTTCTGTTTCTCCATAACTGTTAAAAGAAAACCTTCAATAAATGTGATTGCTATTGTTTGCGCATAATGATCAAAACCCTAATCTGAAATCCAATATTATTTTGTCCAACCAATAGAGTATTGTTAGCTATGGTATTTGAAAGCTTTCAGGATTAGAGCCGGTATTATAAGCATTCTTAAGAAAATTGAAAAACCATTTGGCCTTATTAACTGAAACAAAAATATTTATAGACGTTGAAAAAAGCGTTGAAGAAGTAAAGTTAATTGCTGAAATTGCGGAATGAAAACAATGAGCTCGCTTAGCAACATGGCTCTTTCATAACTTCTAGAGGACTCTAAAATGATACCAACTTTCTTGAGTCTGGATTTATTTCTTCTTACTATTTATACTTCTTCTAGTTTCTAACTGTGCTTTGGTTATTAAACCACCTCCGTGGAGATTTAGACTGCCGCTACATTAAGTCCAATATTGGCCTTTATTTCATAATTCTACATATTTGAATGACATAAGTTTGCCATTAGCTATCAAGTTAATCTTTACATAAACCATGAAGAATATCCCAGTTCTCCAAGTGAACAGAGCAATTTGCACCTTTCATTCCATTCATACAATTTACATCTAGGGATTAATGTTCATGATCATAAAAATGGTTATAAAACTTTGTGTCAAGTACATGCTAAGACTTAACGACAACAAAGTTTCTAGGACAATCTATTCAACCTTGATTACGGCGCTTTTCTGTGTTATCATGTCTATTTCATCTTATTGGCAGACCTCTATTAACATGCCCTCTCTTAACATTTAATGAGTAACGATTGATTTCCTAGAAAAACTAGTCCTTATTTATCCACCTGTTCACCTTCCTGACCATTGAGAGATGTGATGCCATTGAATCATGATAGTGTGTTCAAGTGCAGGTTCTCATTGTAGTTCCACACATAGTTCCTCTTATAGTAGGGTAGTAGTTTTTTTAGTTTCCGCACAATCAAGTTCTATTTTGCGTTCTCAGAGTCAGTTGATAATTACTAGCGGTTTTTTATTCATTGATTTCAGCAAGGTTACATTATTTGATGTGAAGGGAGGACTGATGTTTGAATTGTTGTGTTCTATGATAATGTATGTATCACTTTATGGGTTACCTTCTGAAAACAAAGTATTCTAATTATTGTCACAGTGGTGCATAAACTCTGTAAGTAAAGACGTGTCACAAGAATAAGGACAGTGAACTGACAAGTGCACTTTTGATAATCATTCAAATACACAAATACAAGTTAGTTTATTTTAGTTAATGTAAACTGACAGTTGGTTCATTTTGTAATTTTTTAATATTGAGCTTAATTATTATCCTGTTTTGTCTAGGCGGTTTATTGCATTTAACCAAACAAGCTTTTCATTGTAAAAGTATGAAGTATTTTCGTGCCAAAGCCTGATCTCTTTCTGAAAACAGCGTGGCAGCAGTCAAACATTAAGCAATTATTGATGAAAGCAATATGCTTGCCTAATACAAATGCTGGTCTATTTTGGTTATGTGAAGCTAATTTTGTTGTTTCAACAATAAAAACAGACTATCATTCTGCAATACTATAGATTAATGGAAACAAATGCTGTGTATAGATGAAGAATACCCAAGTGCAATACAGTTGTATATGCTATTATATGAAAGTAAAGAATAACTTGTTTTAGCTTTTAGTTGTTTTTAGATATTCAAATGACATGTCCATGCATAATGCTTGTAGTTGTACTATTCTAGGCCAATAACTCATTGAATTAAAGCTGTAGGGATGTTTGATGGTTTGTTTGCCGTTGGAAACTGTTTCTAGCTTATCTTTTCAATTACAGCTAGGCCGCTGAAAATTATGGTTGGTTCTCAGAACTTCTGTCAATTGAAACAACTCTTTTAATTTTGATCTTGATGCTATTGATTCAAAAGAGACTCGTTCATAGGAACATAAACATGAAGTATTGACAAACCCCCACCCACACTACCCCTCCCAAACAAAGTTTTTTTTTTCGTTCTCTCACCACTTTGGTAAAGAAGTCTTACTGATTAAATAAATGTTAGTTTCTTTTAATACATATTTATCTTAAGATTAAAGAATAGTTATAAGCCGGCAATAACTCTTTTTGAAATTAGAAATGGGGCTGATGGAGATAAAAAGGCTGTGAAACCATTCATACAACCTTGTTTGGCCTTATTTGTATTAATTGTATAACAAGCTTATGACTCAATAAATCAATGAGAAACAATTGTGTTAATAGATTTTGCTGATGTTTTTTATAGGCAGACTAGAGGGTTGTTTTGTAATTTGATCTATGGACGGCTCTTTCCCTGCTCAGAATGCTTAGTGAATATTGTTGTTGTTTATAAATACAGCTATCATGCACTTGGCAATATGTATTTTAAGTTTTTTAGAGTGGTTTGATTTTATAACTGTACAAATACTGTTAGCAGTAAGTTGTTGTCTCTGAACTGTTAGAAGTAAGTTGTGGTCTCTGAACTGTTAGCAGTAAGTTGTTGTCTCTGAGTCTGAACTGTTAGCAGTAAGTTGTTGTCACTGAACTGTTAGCAG
>ENA-OREC01000407-OREC01000407.1-marine-metagenome-genome-assembly--contig:-NODE-407-length-16396-cov-13.270298_pt1 | contig 16396 bp, 7 predicted proteins | sample MGYA00248626_ERZ508543 | MGnify/ENA primary metagenome ERZ508543 (study PRJEB26211, sample SAMN05518279) | marine metagenome | isolation source: Puget Sound, Washington, USA | host: Bankia setacea...
ACTTATTCCCGTGGTCCAAGTAGTCCGTTCCTTATCGAATAGTAACATAGATTGAGAAGTTGTTGTCGAATACCATTCGCCTTCGTACCAACTTTGCATGTTGTAGTATGTCCCTTTCTTGAAGAGATTGGTATATGCTAGTCATATGTGGCCTTTTAATTGTCGCCTTTCAGGAGCTTTGCTGGACAACAAACAAATCGTTACGCGTACCATGTCCTAGGGTTTCCTTCTTTCAATGTAAACCGATTATATGTGAAGACTTACTTTAGTTTCCAGGTCTCGTATTCCAATCCTTAGTCTTTGTGTTTAGTCTGTGTCGAGGTGTCTATAGCTGAAAATAGGTATACTACTAAGTCTTGAGTTGTAATCTGTCTGCTTTCTGAAGGTCGAGACGCATTACCCTGTTCAACAAGTACCCGGTTGTCTACAATTACACAACTGTCTGAACCACGATATATATCTGATTTGATCCGCTTTGTCCACTGTTGAAGTGGCAAATATCCGATGGTTGATGATTGGGATTGTTTAGATATTCTACCTAACCCACTCACGTCGCACTCACATACATCCCTATTGAATGTAGATAGTCTCTCGAAGAGTTAATGTTTAATAGTAAATTTAAATAATTAGTTACTTCCGTCGACATTGTTATTGCACTGAAATTTCAACGATTAAATTAAATAGATTCACTCGTCAGTCCAGTTCAGTTGAACATAATATGATGCAGTCCTGCGCCTGTTAGTTATCATCATCAGTGTTGAACTAATTCAGAAATGAATGCTACAGTAGTCCTTGGAATCCTCTTCAACCAATGTGCGGTTGCTGAAACTTCTTATACATCCTTCAATTCGTCATGGTCATTTAATCCAGTATGGCGACATTCAACACCATGAACTCGGTAACAACAGTCCGAACACTGTACAAAACACGTGCTCGGATCGTCGTTATCGAATACAGGATGCGAATCAGATATACTAGTATATGGCATGCTCTTCGTCAGATATTTACGTAAGACTGTATGTGAGGATTGAGTTCGTGAGGCACATCCATTTTTGTCGACAATCTTTGGTTATACGTGGCATATGGTAGGACAAGTATTTGTCATTGGAACCAGTCAACTTTCCTTTTTCATTAGACATATTCTTTGAGATAGCATGTGTTGGACAAACAAACATTTGGCATGTGGCTATGTTGTATCATACACGCCACGTGCTCTTCTTCGTTGTTCTTCCACTGTCCCGAAAGTTGTGTAGTTGCTATTCTGGAGTAATGATGTATGTTGTCTTCGATTGAGATACTTGCGTTCGTTAGGGTTCATTCAGGACATGTGTTATTATCAATGCGTTGGCAGATTGAAGTGTATGGTCCAATATACCGAATGCTATCCACCTCCTACTTTATGATTCCATATAAATAGAGGGGTATTTAAGTATAACCTTACGTAATTATTGTGGGAGGACGACTTCAAAGTATTAGGATTATGTTCCAATATTTCCTGGCAAATACTCGTATGTGTTATGTTTGATGATGGGCGATTACGGATTAGAATAGGTTTAAGTAGTCGTCGATTATTGGCCATATTCACATTTGAAGAACATATGATTGATTGCCATTGGTTGTTGTTGGTAAACATGCGTTAAATTGTGTGTTAGAATAAGTAGTGTGTATAAGTAAATTAGTTGCTCCAGTGTTTAAAATGTTTACTTGTTTTATTGTGTTGTTCCTCATTGACAACAAACATGACATGCTATCACGTCAATGTGTAGCGTACATGGCTGTATATATTTGATTATAAGTTAGATATATATTTGTAGCAAATAATAAATGAGAAGAACATTTTTCGATGGCGATACACTGATATATACATACAGACTACACATACTAACGGTATAACCACCTCCCACACACAAAACATTATGCGTTTTCACTCTATGACAAACAACCTGACCGAAAAGGGAAGGCACTCTTACTACAAGTTACACATATTGAACATAACGTTTTGTTTATCAAGTCTATTTTTATGTTTTTTATAAGAAAGCACCAAAGTCAGCAGGGGTTTCTGAATGCGCTTTATCAGATTTAAAAGTGTATGAATAATGATCCAGCTTAAAATAGATACCAACGTCAAACATTACAGGTACAAAGATCTATAGTGTCAGTAAAAAAAGTACTTTAGAGAGTGTTAACTGATGTGTGCGTTATCGCAGGACATACAGAGCACCAGCATTTACCTGTACCAGTGTTTGAACGTATGAAGTTCCCGATAATAGAATGGCAGTGTTGATAAACGTAATTTAAACATTTACATCATCGTAAATTTAACCAGATCAAAACATAGTGTCGGTTGTGAAAGAGTTGTGTGTTGAACTTTGAGGTTAGATGGTACAGTTGTGTTTTTAACTATATATCTGGGGGGGGAACAATCACAAGTTTCAGCAATATCGCAATTACTTATAAAACCATGGTGTAACTCAATGATTGCGTAATGCATTAAACTGGCTGTTCTTACCACAACGATGCCTTTGGGATGTCGTGTAACGTCCTCGTCAGGCAAAACCTGGAAAGAGAAAACAAGGTGTGCATCATTTGTGTTAAACTAGGGTACATATGATTCTTAAACAAGGGTTAACATACTATGTAAGTGTACGCTCGATAAAAGCAAATGCTGCAGAATATTTGAAGAAAAAACATAAACGTTCATAGATCTGTTGACGAGCATCGTATGTGTTGTTCTATTATCACGACCACAGCAATACCTACATATTGATAACAAACAAATGCCGGCATACAGAAAGTACATGCATGTTTTTGTATAGAGGTACCATTGTACGAACGTGACCTCTACATAGTATGCTACACGGTATCGATACAAAGTAGGTTCAACTTGTACACTAATATAATATGGATTGTACCGATATGCAGCCAAAGCACGCCATAGTTGTTTGAGTTTGTGCCATTGAAAACATATACGTGTTCACTATATTAAACTATTAAATAACTGGTTGTTGTTGGATTGCGCAATTTATACCAATTATAATGTTCAAAACACAGCTTATCGTTATGCTGCTTTTGATGCATTGTCCAATTTCCTTTGAGGTCATATAATACATGTTTGTAATTCTTCGAAAGCTAAGACAGCATCAGCTTTTTTATGATAACTATATGTCTGCGAAAGGTACTTTGCAATTGCGGAAACGACCTGTGCTTCTGGTGATTTTAAAACAAGCATCTCCGCATTCACTTTGTCCATTAGCTATCTCAGAGGTTTAAGTATAAAACATAGTGTGAAGCCAAGAAACGTATAACTATGTCCCATGTTTTAACACAATTACAGTGTTATTGCCCCTATACAGTGTTTTTTCCCTTATTTCTGCTTCAGACCATTCACTCCTTCACGCTGTCGGCTTATTTCAAATGCCCTCAATTACCCTATGTTGTCTTACTTTCTCTAACAACCGAGTTCGAAATGAATGGATCTGTTTTTTCCTTTGCTTTGAGAGTTTCTGTGGGCCTTAATGACCAATATGTCGCATTGTCTTCTTGATGTCGAACAATGAAAACCAACCCTGACATGCGCTGTAATGTTTGGCACGTTGATGTTAATGCAATCACAGACGCACCACAGGAAGTTTGTATGATAGAAGTAACAGCTGCACTATTTAATTTTTCAATTTTCAATTTTAGAATGTAATAGAGTTCAAAAAGTTGCAAACAAATCTGCAAGTAAAGTATTTAAAATATCTAGGTTAGTTTGTTACGGTGATTAAGGGATGTAAATGCAGCGATAAAAGGCCTACCTGAACAGTTCATTGATGTTAATAAATGATCCTACAAGTTTAGTTAACGAGGTCTCACCTCTGCAGTTTTACAATGTATACAATATGATCGAACATATTAATATACAGTGTTACTGAGTTAAAGTGTATATGACGAACACAGGCATCGAATAGGGCAGTTAATATCGAAATAAAGAGCTTGACTTATGTGGTAATGGTGTACACTAATGTATAACATAGCTACTGTTTAATACATTGTAATTTTAGTAGGTGAAATAAGTGTTGATGTTGTATTTTTCCGATGCGAAATGACTCTGTCTTGAATGACATTTTGTATTCAGACATTCCTAATTTAACTCAGGTGTCTGTATTTCAGCGAGCAAAACAATCAAACTCTCAAACACACAACAATTAACACACAATGAACTTAAGAGCTGTTGTCCCTCTTACTTCCGTGAGTTGTTCGTCATTGATCCAAGAAAGATTTGTAGTTGTTGTGTATGCATATCTGTCGGTAGCAATATTTTCCCCTATTTAAACATATCTGTATCTATTTTTTTTTCTTTTGACGTACGGAATTCTCTTTCTTGACAATTTACTTTTTTCTTGGAAGTGAATAATGCATATTGACGCTGTGTTGAAGTGTCTATCACCTTTATGTTAACTAGATTACGTAAGTACCAGGAGACCTTTATTAAATAGTTACAGCTGCAGGAATTTCTTGGGAACAAAGACTAACTTATATCTAGTGCTATTGTCTTGTACCTTAGATAAGCTCACAGCGACCTAGATCGGAGAAAACTAAGGTGAAACACTTACAACCCATCTAGCAAAAACAATTGCTTTCTACTTGTATCTTTCTTCTGAATACACATGTACAGAACAAATATTTTCGTTAATACACTACAAACCCAATTTTTGTTAACGTAATTTTATATCGTCGACAAATTCAACACCATATGCAGTATCATACACAATGAACTAATTGTCTTCTAGCAACTAAGGGATTTATGTATCAACAAGTTGTCACACAACCACTGTACTGAATTACCTCAAAGTTACTTACAACCAGAAATGCCAAACTGAAATACTATTAATGTAAGTATAACTATAATCAATATTCCAAGTCAATTCAAATCTTATCAAGGAAGTATGCATGTTGCCAATCCATTCCGTTATCCATAACATCACACAGGTTGCACATCGCTATATCTGAAGCAGTATCTGTCTTATCTTCAAAACAACAGCACACGCTAGAAAAGTTTCTCAAAAAATGTTTCAAACTGCCTGACATAATCGTTTATCATTACAAGTAGCCCACTTCAGAGCTAATTCATTTATCTTCATTTTTTAGGAGTTCAGCTTCAACTCCCTGACAGGTGCATGCAAACCGTAAATTTAAAAATGCCACCAAAGTTAAAGAATTGCGTTCTAAATGAATACGCTACAGGTGCGCTTTAGAGAAATGTAGGATTGTAATTGGTACTCGTGTAGCTATCATGGCATACTATGAATGTTGTTTGTTTACTTGATTGTAATTTCCGAAGTACAAATAGAAACCTCACAACATATAAACCGTTAAAACTTAGTTGCTAACCTATTTTGTTCGCCCAATCAGATGGATGTATTTTTGAAAATGTCTTAATCATATATATAGCTAGTGTTTGGCCTTTAATTAATAAGATACCGGTGAGCGGCAGTAAGGGTGCTGTCTGTCCAACATAGATGAGACAATAACTCGTTGTGGCGTCTAAATCGTGAAGAAACTGGAAAAATTGTACTCTTACTATAACATATTTGATCAAAAAGCAGTCAAACATTTTACGGGTTTTAATTGAACATATGATTATACTGATGTCAGTTAAAATGTATGATGTATCGAACATGGACCTATTATTACATAAACAAATACTGCATGAACTGAAACAAATATATACCCGCAATGGTGTAATCGTATATAACATATATAAATTGTTAACCAATCTTACTCTTGCATGATAATGGCTTGTTTCAAAATCCATACACTCACATACACGGCGGCTCGACATATCAAGGAATCTAATGTGTATACACATGTGTATATGTGTTGTTGTTTTTTCAACTAGTTTTGTCTTTAGAAACAAAAACCTTGATTCCTTTTAGTCAGTATTGATTTAGAATTTCCACTTTTAGTTTCTGTTACCTTGATTACCTTCATTAAGGCCGAAACAACAAAAAACACTAGAACTAAACACACTCATTATCCGCAAGAGCTAGTTTCTATTTTAACTTTCGTTCCCCTTACCTATCTATGATTCTCGTTTTTCACTTGGTAGTATTTTACACATATAATGTCTTCGTCTGACATCTGAATATGTTGAAACGACGTTGAACACACCGAACTCAAAACGAAACAAACTATGAGAATCAACGTCGTTCAAATAACTTACATCAGTCTATTGCTGTCCATATACTGTCTGTCCACCATTTGTCTATTCGCATTCAGTGTTAGCTCAAACTAGGTGTTAACTTGTCACTTAATTGTGCATACTGGTGGGGAATAACACAGTTCCTCAATCAAATCACAAAGGCTTTAGCCCCCGTCAGTCTTATATTGACGTCTTGAAGGCGGTAATCCCCACCCTAAGGTTCGGGAGAAAATTAACTGTTTATATACTGAGTGTGCTTAACTAGTTCTGTGCTTGGCGAGACACAGGCATAGACAGAGAAACAAAAGCTGTCATTGTGTTGAGCAATAATTGTCGAAAAAGAAAAAATACATTGTATTACTTGTTTACATGTGACCATGATACACGCATCATTATGTTAATTATAATTTGGATACATCTTAGCATAGATATATTTATTTATTTTGGAGACCACCATGTGTCATGGCTGAGCACATGTCATACTTGTCAAAGTTACAGTTATTTTCTGAATTCACTGGTTGTATAAAGAATAGTTCATTTGACTGATGTTGATACAGTTGCGAAACATACAGAGTATGCCAAAACATCGGTAAAGAAAGATGTTGAATATGTCACAAAACTAAACATACCATCTGTATAACAACCTAATGTTTTAAATGTGTTGTTTTGTACATTTTGGTGCAGTTGACTTATGAGAGAACATGGGTTTCTTTCTTTCAATAGGTCGCCGTCAATGAACTATCGTAGGCGTCAATGACCAAGTCAAATTGAAGACAAGCACACATATACACGTACCACAGTATATACGAGAGTCAAAACGTGATTAATTCGATTAAGCGGTTCAATGAATCAGAAACATGTAGATCAAAGTATGACGGTACAATCAATTTAGGTGTTATCTTGTATCTGATAACAGAACCATGTAAGAAGATGTGATTCCTGTAAGATATATATATAGCGTAGTTGAGACATCGTAAATTGTGGTCAAACCGCTGTATAAATGAGGTAGGTACCCTATGTCCTAACATGAAATGTCACAAAACAGCTGTCGGATTGCTATTCTTTCTATATCAATATTATTTCAGATAACGCTTACACACAATTCATGGATGTTAAACACGAGTCTTACAATAACGAGGCAATACAGAATAGTATTTGGATTCCATCAGCAAAATTAATATACACATATTTTAATATATAATATTAGTTGACACACACAATTGTGGATCTAAAGCTTGAACAAAATACTGTATTGCACCCATCTAAAACTCAGATTGTATGACCTTCGGTTCACCTACCAAAAGATCAGATCGTGACGACACCGCCTTATGCTCTAGTACAATAACGAACCAATTACGCTTATATATATATAAAGTGTTATAGCATGAACACACCATCTCCGAAAAGTCTCGTTATTCGTTCATGACGTATGAGCGGACTCACCTATGTTAGTGCCATGTGACAGCATTGTTGTAGCACGAGTATGTGTGATACGATACCATTGACATAGTTACCTGGGGTTGTATTATAAACGTGTTGTTCATACACGCTTGTATATCAGCTAACGAACACTACTGTTGCATCCATAATGAACCCATACGCTCATGAATGATACCGGTCACTTGTGTTGTTATTTTAACGCACCTGCTGCTCTTTAATAATGTATGTATTTTTGCTAGATATTATGTCAAATTCCTCTTTGTTGTTATATGATATTGCCGAATATTATATTACAATGTGGTGACCGTTATTGTAGTAAGTATGAGGCGTTATGTTGGCATCAACAACACATACATATTTAGTTATATATAAGATGACGTCAATTCATTCGAACAATATAAACAACCATTGTACACTCAGATATATACCCTTGAACTAAACAACTGTTTGTCAAACTTCCAATATCAAGTCTGCAAGAATATGTGTTGTCTCAGGTCATGCCAGTTTAAACATGAATTCCATTTTTCAGAATCATTTCCTTAAACCCATGTCGAACATCAACCAGATCCCGAAGTGGTTACTTATTCAAACAGTTGTTTTTGGTATCTTTGTGTTGTTTACCAGACGTTATAGTGTCGAAGTTGTCAGAAACCTCGTCAAAGGGATGTATATTTTGTAACAGTACGCTTAATCCCATTCCCACAAAGACAAGCATATTAGCCGTATTATTCCGACGCATCCACTTCCTTATGAGCGTTTGTCTATGCCAAAAACGTTATATGCACCGTTATTAGAAACAAGTCAACTCCACACGTAATACAACTCTTCACAGAATGTAAACATGCATAGTTGTTTAAAAGTATTAACTCAAAACATTAATGTTAGAATGTGTGTATGCACATTGCAAGTTATCACTAAGGATCCAGGGCATACACTGGCAGTGACAGAAGAATAGAAGTAAAACAATACATGCACGATGAGTTTGTCCGAGGAATACACTGAACGAATGGGTCTAAAATATAGTATTAAACAATTAGCTCACTGTTTAAATGTTATGAAACCTATCTTCAAATAATTATCATTAAGTATGTCATATTTTATGGTAAGCCATGTATGTGAAAGTGTGTCATTTTGAGATGATGTTTCTTTCCTAATCAATGTAAGTCTGCTCGTCATTTGTTCCTGATGTATTTAGTTGTTGTTTGTTTGCTATGCTACCGGTGTTGTAAATGTGCAATCCGAGTGTTCCGCATTTGTAATAATACACCCTATGGTGTTTATGTTGTTTATCGGCTAATGCAATCGTGTTAACGTATTAAGCCACACTTACCACACTGCTAATGATACCGGTGTCTAAGCACATTCTTACGAAAATACAACAACAGCAAATACAAATTATAGTGACACAAAGAGCCTATAGTATGCATTAAATACGTCGTACAAGTAATACTGATACATAGTCAATGCTAAGTTGCTATTTTTATTAACATTATTTAGTTTACCATTTAGCTGCTGTTAGCCGAAACATATTTATATCTAACCTTATTAACATACGTTAACGTACTCGTAGCAGTCAAAATCAAGCCACAATCAAGAATCGTTGGACGTTACAGTTCTCTAAGTAGTATATTGAATAACTATAGAAGTTCAAGAAAATGTAAAATATGACATTGTTAATTTTGTGAAAACACACATACACAGATATAGTCTTAGGTGGGTTCGTTTATGTTCATTGACATGGTGTATTAAACAGGGAACAAGTACAGTGTTTGGAAAAATGAAGAGTACATCTATCGATTGACATACCAGTTTCAAAACATATTCTAACCATTTTGATCTAAAATTTGTTTCGTAATTTTGAGAAACCTCTTTGTACTGCTCTCAAGAAATCAACCATTAATTACAGTGTGGCAAATCATGAATAATAGATGCTGCAATCAAAAATCAACGTAGAAATAAATAACAGCATGAGCGTGCACGTTGTTGTCAATACTATGCTGTCCACAACCCAGGCTTTCCTTTACTACCTCGAACAACAATCATATCCGACCAACATTTGCGAACATGTTATGATTTGACAGATCGTAATATTCTGTCTATCAAATACCATTAGCGTCCCCTGTGCAATAACCACATTAGCCTTGTTTAGGGCCCATTTGTAGCTGTCAAGTCGTCCGGAGAAATTATGCAATAGGTCGAGTTGTAATTATGATTTTTACCGGAAAAACACATTGTCTTTCTTTTGTCACTTTGTCTCTTGTTCAGAAACGTCAGTGTTGTCCTTCTAATATACAACCAGCTCGCCGGGATTTGCTTTTGACAAAAATAACCTCTTGGGTCTTGTAATCGCCATAGCAACCGTCTGTTCTATAGAGTACTTAAAGAAAGCAATGTATTTCTAACGGCAGAGCACTTCGTATATTCGAACAACATTTTCGTGCTTAATTAACTTAAAACACACTGTCCCCGACTGACGCTGTGTTACAATATCCACAAGGGGTTCTCTTGATGTTACAAATACATTATCGCTTGTCTATATGATCCTTTAGCGGAAGTAAAACACAAACTATTATATCTAGTCATTTTTCGATTTAGATCTGTAGTTCATAAGGGAATTCGATGAACATTGTATAGCGACTTTATTCGTACACAATAAGTATCCTTGTTTGTCATTGCTTTTATAGGCTACAGTCACGATTCTCAGATAAATATGTTAAGTGTTTTCAGAATATAATGTATAAACAGAAATACAAAGAAAATCCCATGTCAGCCATTTTCGAGAATATATGGTCTCTTCAATCGTGTCGTATTTTCTTATTGGTTACATAGACATCGTGTAATCGATCCAGTGTGCCTATATTCTCATTCGATCAATTTAAGTATAATCGAGTATCCGAAATAAACATCACATATGAACACCCATGTTAATTTAAAAAGGACATGAGTTGAACTAAAGACATGGCTTCCCTTGCAAGTATAATGCATGTTGGTCAAAATGGTGAATATTCCAATTCCGCGGTTCTCTGCATTCTGATATTGTATCTCAAAATATGCCCGTACATGTACCCCTTTGAATACCATCATGCCGTAGTGTCGTAAATACATATGTTAACATTGAAAGACAGTCCGTTAGATATGTCGGAAGTTGGAATTTTAACACTGTAACAGCGTGAACCAGTTAATTACGTAACGCACACAGTAAGCGGTCAGCCATTTCATTCAATGTTTACGCTTTGTCACTTTAGATTAATTGTACACAGAGCCAAATGCTGGAAGCAATGTCTACCGAAATATTCATAAGAGGTAATCAGCGACTTGGACAGAAGGCCGTAACAGAAGTTCTTACTGTGAGAAGAAACAATACAAAGGAGTCGACCAAAGACGCACAACCTTATTCACTTAATTCAAAGATTAAATTTTCTCATTTGCTCTGCACAAATCCGTCCATTGAGGTCAGTACTAATCCTTAGAAGACTTTGTGGAACTGGAAGCACCTTCATTCAAGTAATCCTATAAACTACGCTTCATCCAGGCTCTCCCCTCCCAATGACATCGAACGGAAGTCGTCTTAGCCGCAAAAGGAAATGGTATCCGTTAATTGCTTTCTAATAATGGGCAAAATGGATGAAATGAATAAAATTGACTCCTTCGACCATTTGGCTTAGTGGACCCGTAGTTTTGTTTGCGTTGCCGGTACGTCCGTTGGCTTTACCGCACACGAGCTTGTTCTGCGTGAGTGAAATAAAATTAGGCGGTTTATTACTTCGAGGCAAATGTAAACATTACGTAATGGAAGTTGTGTTAACAGAATCGGAGGAAAAGTCCAAGGCAACGCCAGGGACCACAATACGACGTCATATCGTTAGGCGGGTCACAGTAGGATGCTTAAACAGTCAACACCACATTTACCAAATATAAACATTACATAACTACTACGACCGGTGATAAATTTGTTTACTAGTCTAGTGCGTTACATTGTATGCGAACCGAATCAGAAAATGTTATACCATTACTTAACAGATCCTATTAGGAAGGGCGACTTGATATGTTTTACCGTAATTTCAATACAACTTACAAGATCGTATACTGAGAAAAATAACATGTTGAGTCAGTGCTTAGTTAAATTAAGTCACCGATGTTTGCTTCAAATAAATGTTTACTGTGTTTAGATTAAATGTATAGACTGTATTTGTAGAATGGCACGCGCTGTGAACGTATACGTATAGTTTCTGGTGAAATATAGTTAAACACGAAAGGATTAGCTATGCCATGGTTGAGACAATTAGGCAGCTGTCTTACATATTGCTGTCTCTTTTCAGTAACAACCGTCTGTTTACGGCGACACTTTGTTTTGTTTGCTTCAACGTATTCTTAACTTCCTTTGTCATGCTTTTGATTATCCACATACTTGAAGGAATGCGCATAGACAATACATTCATATGTTACGCTTAACTCGTGCCAACGAATGTTTCCAACTTTGTATTACAGTTGTACAATAAGCCATGTTGTGACAAAATGTGGTTTCTCCTGAAATAAGAAACTATTGAAACACATGACCTTAGGGGCGCATACACAACAACTGCAATGTACATGCATTTGTTTCCAGCTAAAAATGTCGCCATGTCTTAAAATGCAATTATGAAGTTATTCGGCTAAAAAAAGGCACATTCGAAGTGTGATAATTTCAACAACAAAAACTACATCGAAAGTCAGTTTGTGTTGTTTTATATTATGTGCGTGTTGTGTCACGTGTTTTTACCCTCTCCGGGGATATTTAATTAGCTAGTTTACTCGTCACTTTCAATGGGAATGCTAACAGGCCTACACAGTGAACGGAAACGTGTGTTCAAACTTTGTACTTGCTGGATATCAGTATATGTGTATAGGTTAATCTCTTAATCTCTGTTCTGCAAGGTCAAAACTTAGATGTGGGATATATGTAATTATGTAATTTTCTTACTAGATCCAATTGTTCTATTTACCATTACGAGGCCTGCATTTTCAAAACAATCATGTACAGTTTGCGTTTTCCAAGACACTGGTACTACTGCGTTGAAGAAATAAAACATTTCATTTTTGATCAATCAACACTCAACTATCCTAAACTATTCACGTGCCACCCGTGCATACCTATCTAGTATACACTCACTTTACATTCTCCAACTTTCTTAAACACGTTTCTCAGCAGTTTCAAAATCTTTAGAAAACCGGGAAATGTTCGTTTTAGAATTAGCTCTAAGCCAGGCATTAATCAAACTGTATATCTAGACTTGGCATATCTCATTTGTACAATCCAGGGGTAATATCCGGGAGACGAAATACCTTAACTTGATCGAGTTTACCAAGAACTTCGGTAGTACAGTTGTTGCATGGTTTACATTGAACACTGTTCTGTTTTTAAAATGTAAAACATCTTTTAAAATACGAGGTTGAACAACGTATTTTAAATAGTTGATTAACGTTTTCTGACTTGGTTTCATATCATTAAACATGACTATAAAAACGCACTTACAAGATCAAAGCATGGTAGATGGAAGCTTTTATAGTAGACTAGTTAAAACAACTCATTATTATCATTGCCTTGATACATACTCCCATGTCAAGCTTCTTATAACTGCTATCTACATAGCCCACTTCACTAGTGAATGCTCAGTAGGTCTTGCAAATCATACGCAGTATACAATTGAATAAAACTTTGTTGAGTTTAATCGCACATCGAAGTTACCGTTAATGCATCTTTCAGTAAAGTGAAATAGTAATGATACAATGGGTACCTATAGTATGCTCGTAAGTAATATAAATGCAATATCACAGTGTTCACATATATGTGTGACTTGTATACACTGAAACAGTTACTGATCAGTTGGACTGCCTTTTGTAGTGTTTCAACACGTTGTATATGTACACAATATATCGTTTGTAATTTAACAATTTACCCTACATTATGGCGTTCTACGTTCGTCTAAATGTCCGTATAATTGCACATGCCCAAACTGTTGTATTATCTACGTATTAGTCTGCGCCTGATAACAGTCATTGTGTTACAACTCACTGATGACTGAAGCTTTAAGTACAATGTATTCATGCATGTTAGTTGTCGTATTACCCTTTACATTAACTGTTATTTGTGATATACTTTAATTAAACATTGCTACATGTTACAGTGTCAATACAACTGATGTTAGGACACGCTATTAGCTTTCTAGGTAATCAACGCTCAGAACATCGTCTGCATGCTTCACTATTCACTTATTCGTAATGCGTGTTCTATATAATATGGCCTTTGGGACGAATTACTAGTTCATGGCTGTTGATACATTGACTTGTTGACTACGCATGACTACTAAATTGCAAATCTCTTAGAAATCATTCAGCTCAAATAATGCTAGTTTCCTAAATAGAAACAAACGACCTTCGTAATTATAGAATGTCGATTTAAACGATGTTCTGAAAACCTGATACGAAAACAAAATTTATTTATTTTGAATCCAAGGACAGTTGGCGCCTCCTTTTTCTGCGTTTTACCTTCTAATTAAAGTTAATGTTTGATGTTGCTGTGGTATCTAACTAAGCAAAGATCATGGTTATGTCGATGGTACGAGCTCTACACGTTCATATTAAGATCGTTTGTCTTATTTCAGGTTATGGGTTCACCAAACAGTAAACCGGTTTTAACATATGTATGGTCATACTTACAAACGTCGATACTGATGGTGTTGAGAGTTGAAGTAATGGTAAGTTTAAGCACGATCAGGCAGACGCACGTGACCCGTCATTTATACAAGATGATAGGGTATGGTCTTAGCTCGGCTTAATTGAAAGGCTGTAAGAGATATTTATCATTTAATTACGCTAGCCTTTTTCGCGGCGTGTTTTGGAAGGCAAAATCAGTGATGGTGTTCAACTAGATTAAACGTATTTCACTGAGAACTAAATGTTTGTAGGCCGACAACTTAGCTGTTAGCTCAAGTGATAATATATTCAAATGTGCTACCAACCAGAATGGTCCATGCGTCTGTAAAACTGCGGATATAATGCTTTGCACTGATTTATCTAATACATTGAACTGATTAAGTTAACAACAATAACTTCATTAACTTGATACATAGCCAATTTTGGACACATGGGTTTACTCACTGCTTGAAGTATATACAGAACATGATTGTGTCACTGACCGTCATAATCTATATAACCTTTGTTATGTGGTTCGGTGTCCATCATTCAAGCGGTAATATGCTTTAACGATTACGTTTATTCCGTGGTGTCTATTCTGGGCAGCTATATGTCATTTTACTATTCGGGGCTTCATTATTATTGACTATCCACCATTTAAATCAAAGGTGTCTCCATGTTCTTGATTTGTTTAGAAACATGTTTTTGTCAGGGAATATATTGGCCTGTGGTTAGTGATGACAAAGCGCATGTACCAACTTTAACAGTTATATACCAGCATAACAGGTGAAAACTAACAAACCTAAATGAGACCTAAACGTCGTTTACGCACATACACATTGTAGCTATTAAGATATATCCTGCGAAGTGTTGTGTATGTATTGCTAAAAACGGTTGCGTCTAAAAAAATAAAAAATATAAACGAATATATCTCCTACCCGTAATGCATGTTTTGTTATAAATGCAAATTAACCCCTGGTCAAGAACTAGTACGGCTATCCAAGAAGAGAGCAGGCTAATTGAAAGTGTTTTTGACAAAACATGACCGACAAAAGTAACGAATGATAAAACAATTCTCAAAATGACACTATTTGTTTCAAGGATGCTTTCTTTCAAATATGTTTAATCGTCTGTTCGCATGTTAACTTTCCGCTTTTGATGCATTTCAATGGAAAAGGGCATATTGTACAGTCATGGTGGAGTCACTGTCTTTGTGATGTAGACAAGAGTTTTAAAAAATCAACCTCACATTTTATCATGCTTCACTATTTTACAACGCACTTTTCTGCTTTTCCGATGAGCTTGCAATAATGTCTGGGTTGTTGACACTAACGACATGCCGGGTAGCATATGACGAATGCTTTTCTTTCTATGGAACTTTTATTTGACATGCATTACAATTCGAAGCGTATGCGTCTGTGCCGCAGTCATATATTTCAATAACATTATCGAGTTATTGAATTCAAACTAATGCTTCTTGTGTGTTAGGCTACAAGAAGAGTTGGTCGTTTCCTATTACATCTTACTCGCATTTCTCTAATGTCAGTCAGTGTGTTCAGTGTCAAAGCCAGAACTTCTAATTAAAGTCTAGCTCAATAAATAGGGATAGACGTTGCTTGAAGTCGTTATCTGCAGAAGAGCTTATGGGAAAACTTGAGATATACCTAGTCATGAACAATGCTTCGTTTATTGGCCTTGTCTCTATACACACATATTCTTATTATAACCAAGTGTAAGTGTTGACATTAAACAACCCCGCGGTTTGTCCTCGTCTTATATTCACAATATGACAACTGCATGAACTTTATTCAGACAGTTTTTACACTAATTAGAGTATTGAAAAGATGTTCGTATGAGTCTGACTTTGAACTATTCTTGAACTACCCAACTGTCAGATACTATGGAATCATCCCACCTCACTGACATCATGTTACCTATCAATTAGTCATTACAATGATAAGCTAACATCGATTTAATTAAAAGCCAAATGTCAATAGTCATCACTACTATAGGAAAGATCTACTGTATCGCCAAGATGTCATTGACACGTTTAATAAAGGACACATGAGTTGCTGATTAAAACATATGTTAGACGAGTGA
>ENA-OREC01000408-OREC01000408.1-marine-metagenome-genome-assembly--contig:-NODE-408-length-16392-cov-14.604168_pt1 | contig 16392 bp, 4 predicted proteins | sample MGYA00248626_ERZ508543 | MGnify/ENA primary metagenome ERZ508543 (study PRJEB26211, sample SAMN05518279) | marine metagenome | isolation source: Puget Sound, Washington, USA | host: Bankia setacea...
GGTAGAGTGATGGATGCATAGTGGTAGAGTGCTGGATACCTAGTGGTAGAGTGCTGGATGCCTAGTGGTAGAGTGATGGATGCATAGTGGTAGAGTGCTGGATACCTAGTGGTAGAGTGCTGGCTTTGAGTGTGGGAGATATCAGGTTCACATTGTATATACGTGATTTAGAAAATGAGCAATTGTACAGCAAAGTATCATGTCTTATATTGTTGTTATTTTTATAGATTTCAGCATTGAAGTTTACACAGGCAAGCAGAAGATGGCAGGCACAGATTCTACAATATATATCACGTTGTTTGGTCAACATGGAAGCAGCAAGAAAATCATGTTAAAGGACCCTTCCTCAGACAAAAGGCTGTTCGAGAAAAGTAGTGTGGACAATTTTAGATTGCGCCTTAGCGGGATTGGGGAGTTGAAAAAAATACGAATAGAGCATGATGGGAAGGGCTTTGCATCAGGCTGGTTCCTAGATAAGGTACTACCTCACTTTGTCATAACCATTTTAGCCAATATGCTTGAGCTCCTTTTCTTACCCTTGTTGTTGTTGTTGTCTGCATTATCAATATTCTGATATTGGTCTTTGTCTCGATCACGTTAAGTTATGATGAGACCACTAGAATGATATAACTATAAAACTTTGACTTTGACCTTTGTTTGATTTTGACCTTGATCTGCTTTTGTAAAAAAAAAACCACATACCATTCGGTACAGACAAAATGATTACATTGAGTCTAGGCGTTGTCCTGTTTATAAATTGTCTAATGCGTAAGGGATACGATAACAAGCTTTTTGTAGTTTCTGAATATTATTCATTATAGACGAGTATATATCTGCGTATACATAGAAGTACAGTGATGCTACAAACAGATCTTAAATGGGTTTTTGGCAGTTTTCTTTTTGCATTGTATTGTGCAGATGTTCAAATAACTCTGTAGCCTCCAAACCCAGGGATTGCAGGTTTGAGTTCCCTATTTTTTTAAATGCAATTGAGTATAGTTGTTAAAAAATGATAAAATAAACATAGTTAAGGATTGGTGTCCACTATTTTGTTGAAAAAATAGCAAATTAACTTGACTTTGGTAATTTTAGGCCAATCATCTTGTATTTCGGGTTTTCTATATGAAATTATATTGAATATACAGTAAAAAAAGTATGGTGACACACACTTGTTTTTCTTTTTTCATATTAACAATATGTATACCTTTTTTTCATAAGAAAAGAATCAACTTTCTATCAAACTATGAAAATCTATAGAAAACGTCATTTTCCATTTAAAGGTCATCATAGTGGACAGTGAGAGACCGAAACAGAGGTACTACTTCACATACGGAGGATGGATAGCCAAAGACGAGGGGGACGGTAAACTTTGGAGGGAAATTGCAGCCAAGAAAAATATTCCAAAAGAACTTAAGTCAGGTAAGCAACACATTAGGGTTCAATCATGTACTTTAGGCTAGTTTGTAATACAAGAGATTAACAAGGACACTCACTGAACAATAAAACTGATACTGTGTAATCTTTAATATTTGTGTGCATAAAATTGTGTGGATTCTAAAATAACATAGATAAAGTACATTGCTTGAAACTCTCATTCCACTGGCCAAAGAGATCCATAACAATTACTGCTCCACTTATAGTAATGATTTCACAGAAAGTTAGAAAATGTAACTCTAAATTGTGTCAGAATCTACTGTCATTTAGTGTCATCTTTTATGCGAACGTCAGTTTAGAATGCAACTACGGTAAACATCTGTATGAAAATATAATATAACTCTCTTGTAAACCAGGACTTTGTAAATTATACCTTATTGAGATATCATCATGCATATTTGTGGAACAATACAAATAGAATTAAGTTCCTAGTCTGATCAAATTTTGTTACCTGTTAGCAAACTCAAGTTCCAAATTAGTTTGCGTGAAATATACTGTAAGGAGATTGTAATCTTTTTGTTTGATGTTAAAACTTTCCCTGATATTGTAAGAGTGTATTGAATTAAGTGTTGTTTTATTGGTGTTTGACTGTAACCGATATATATTTTGTGAAAGTGTTCTTTGAGATATTAGATACCAAAAAAGATAAATGCTTAGGTTGTAAATTGTTGCTTTGAAGTACTCAAATTTACTGTTTAGTTCAATTTATACTACTTATACATAACTTAATTTCTTGTAGATTTGATATTATTAATCTACATTTAGCACAAACTTATTTTTGTCATTTTAAACATTATTTAGAAGAAACACTAACATATTTACAGTATTCTTACGATAATTAAACGGAAAAGAAGTTAAACTGATAATGATTATATATGGAAAACTACTTACACATGTATTAAGTCTTTGGCAAACATGTGGTAGATATACTTGCGTTTTAGATGTCATGTATAGTTTATGTAGTTTTACTTATATACACATGTAGCACAGAAAAAAAGTCTAATGGAATCTAGACAAACGAGATATGTAACTTTGAAAGGTAACAAGTGTAATATGTTCACTTAACTGTTCAAATGGTCAATTCCAACTTTGGCTGAAAATACAAAAACTTAAATATGCGATGTATAGTCTAGTCTCTGTATATAAATTTCATGGAAGTGTATTAACTATTATATCAGCTCAGCAGTCCTTATTGGGTTAGGGAGTTCGCAAGCTCTAGCATTATCTAAAGCCGAAACATGTTACAAGAAAAGTTCATGGGTTTGATGCGAAAGGGTTCTATCTCCCTATTTGATCAATAGCACTCAGAACCATTTTGCTTGCACTTCTCTAGAATAGTTCAAATGTCTCTGGTAAATGTAAATGTACGTGAATAATCAGCCATTGTGGACTTGACCATCTTGTTATTTTGTTGGTTTGCATGACAGCATGAATATAATATGTTTCTATGATACAACATGGAAAGTAATGCATTATATTATGGGTTTTTTATTGTTACAGACAAACCTAGTAAGTGTTGTAGAATGGAATGGATCCTGTGCCACAATCGTTCATTATAAAATGCTCAGTCAATGACATCTAACATTTGTAATATGTACCAGTGTTTTATAGCCGTAATAAAATATGGGTATGAGTTCGGGTGCGTATGAATTAAAGCATAAGTGCGCTAATAAAACACGGCTTGTTTCCTTCTTTTTGTATAGGAGAATATCACTGGACCATTTTAGAATTTATATTAAGCTTCTACATGTGTATACATCTTTACCAAAAAATGACACTTATTGAAATGTCGTCTGCTACTCAGAAAATGCTGTGGTTGTTTTCTAGGACAATGAAGTAAGCAGTTTTAAAATAAGGTGGTGGTTTGTTTTTGACTGGGCATTTTATTCTGTAAACCTTCTAAAATCCTAAAAATCTTGTAGAATAAACTGCTGTTAGTTTTCAACCTTTTCAAAGTGTTTCAGTTTTTGTTTTTTTAACTTTTTTGTTTTGAAGCATGTGATTGATGTGTTTAGTAAATATACAAAAAACATTATAGCCACAGTGTTATTGTTGTTTTACTGTAGAATCAGTTATTTTGGAAGCCTAAAATTTCGAGGTGCCCTGCCAAAAAAAAGAAAAAAAAAGAGAAAAAGATAATACACTGTAATAATAACAAAAGAACGTTGACATATAAATACATTTGTGGATTTTGTCATGAACAATAGACCATTTTTTTGCATTTTTAATTTGTTGATGTCCGTTCACAAGAAATCCACAAAAATAAGTGCCAAACAAGATATGATGATTTTACAGTACATGTAGTTCTAATTTATGTTGAATATTTATTTTTGTTTTTTGATTATGTAGAAGAAAGTTCTTATTTGGCATTTTTATTGTTTTATTAGTACACTTCCTTATAAAGACTGTCAATGAATCTATGGCAGAGTGATATTTTTTCCTCACAAATTGAGATATTAAATTTCATTATTGTTTGTACTGGATCATCAATTACACTTTATGACATATTGAGTGTAGACTGTAGGATATACATCATCTTGAAATCACCCTTCTTCCCTCAACTTACAAGTATTCTTGAGTCTCTGTTGAAATCTAAATCTACAATTTACAAATGTTACAACCTTAGCCTATATGATGCGATCTTCTATTCTGTTCTACACACCCCTTATATCATTTTTGTGGTCAACCTACAAGTGTTCTTGAGTCTTTGGTCTTGTTCTGTGGAAATCTACAATTTAGAATGTCCCTTGGCTATATGATACAATCTTTATTATTTTATTCTGTTCTACCCACCCCTTCCTATCATTGTTGTGCATGAATCACCAGCACTTGACTAACTGTGTTTTTGTAGGTCTAAATCAGCACATCACCTTTTGACTTGCTGGCAAGCTATCCTTTCTTACAGAGGTGTATACAATTATACAGTTGTAGTTGTGGAAATTACCAAATGTGTCTATATTTTTAGAAACCATTAAAATTGTTTGAATATATATATATATATATATATATATATATATATATATATATATATATTTGAATCTATTTGTTTCCAACATTGAACATACAATCAAAAAGGCTTTTTATGTGAAATGTTTGTGAAGTTTGACTAATAAACCCACCCCAGGGAATAAAAAGATATATTTTACCTCAAAGTAAGAATCACAACCTTTAAGGGGAACATTTCAGGATACGGTTTTGTTGTACTTTTGAAGTATGACAGCAAGAATGTTCTAAGTCCTATCAAATAAAGTAGTAGATAGATCTGTGTCGTTCCCACCCCCTACATCACATTTATTTCATTTTTCTAGGCTCTGAGATAACCTACGCGATCATTGTAAAGACGGGGGATGTGAGGTTCGCAGGCACAGACGCCAATGTGTTCATACAGATGGCCGGAGAGAATGGAATCACCCAGAAAATCAGTCTGGACAATCCGAAAAACAACTTTGAACGAAACATGATCGACAACTTTGAGGTAAAAAACAGTTGAATTGTTTAATCTTTATACTAACATCATTAAACATTCATTTGATATTTACAGCAAAAAATATATGTATCCTTTCTAACCCTAAATTTCTATCATTGTAGGTGCGAGCAATTAGTGTGGGACCCATGAAGAACATTGTTATTGGTCATGACAACGCAAACCCGGGGGCTGGATGGTTTCTAGAAAAGGTAATGACCCAAGTACTTGTTAAACCAAATGATTATTCTAAACCAAATGATAATTCTAAACCAAATGATAATTCTAAACCAAATGATAATGTTAAACCAAATGAAATGATAATTCTTAACCAAATGAAATGATGATGTTAAACCAAATGACATGATAATGTTAAACCAAATGAAAATGGTAAACCAAAAATGATAATGTTAAACCAGATAAAAGTGTTCAACAAAATGGCAATGAAATTGGTCAACCAAATGAAATGATAATGTAAAAGGAAATGATGATGTTAAACAAAATAAAAATGGTACAATAAGCTAACATAAATAAGACCGCTTTTTTAGGCTGACAAAAATGGTCTTAATAGCGAGTTTATCTTAATAACGAAGGAAACTACAAAGGAAAATTTGTTGTGGACCTAAATTAGGTGTCTGAGTAGCAAACTTTACTTGTACTGGTAGTGAATCAGTCTTAAAAAATTGACCAAGTAAACATTAATGTGAATGAAACAGTTGTTATAAATACTTTCTTAGTTTTTTAACCATTAAGGAAACCCTATACAAATCAAACCACTGATGAATTGTAACAAATGTAGATGTTTAGATCCATCCAAAACTTCTAAGGTAGGAAGTGCTGAAATTAAACAGAGTTTTGATTTGCTGGGATGGTTTTTTAAAAAGTGTTGGTTTAGTCTATATGAAATAACTGAAAAGATGTGGTAAATGTTTCAAGCGTATTCAAGGAATTACCGGTTGTTTAACTTTTCAGGTTACAGTTCGGAGGTATATTCCAAAGGAGGAAGCACTTAAAAGGATGAAAACTATGAGGAAAAGCCTCAAGAAGGAAAATAAAAATAGGAGCAACAGACGCAAGAGTTACCAAGACAATCAGTCAGATTCAGAGTATGATAGTGACGATAGTCAAGGTCAGAGACGCAAATCTAAAAATAGAGATGGATCTAGAAATAGAAATAAGGGAGACAAATCTAAAAAGAAGAAAGATTTGTTTTCGGTTTCAACTTCGTCTGAATCCGAAAATTCGTCTGATGAGGAGGAAAAAGGGAAATTGAGAAGTAAACGACCAGGCTCTGCGCTGAGAAGACCAGGGTCAGCGATGTCGGGATCCAGAATGAAAAAACATGGCCGACACAATGGATCTAGTGAGTCTGAAACAGACAGTGATCTTACAAGGGTTTCAGACGACGTGCGCCCTCGATCAGCAGATAGGCGAAGTTTTAATTCCCAATCAAGGTTTGGTGATAAAGAGGATACTGAAAGTGACGGTCACCATAGATCCAAATATGGTAAATATGACAGAAACAATAAAGATCGCAGAAGTAGTTCAGCAAGTAGGGACCGTAATGGAAACGGGGTACCAGTAAACGCAACAAGACGGATGAGTACAAGTGCTTCTAGTTTGAGACGAAACCAAGAGCAGACGGGTAGGAAAAAAGGTGGCAAAGGTGAACTTGATGACGACCTAGACATTTTGGAGGTTAAGAAACCATTGTATGAGGAGTGCGTGTTTATGTGTAATAGGTGGCTAGCAGCAGACGAGGACGATGGTTTAAGTGTACGAGAATTGAAAGTCAGTGAAAGACAGACATTCTATAAAGAAAACTATTAATAGATCCAGTGACAATATACAATATGTAGTTATAACCTGATAGTAACCGGTACTAGATGTTGTGATACCTGTGCTTTGAAGTAAATTATCTTTTACTAGTCATAATGGATAAGGTTAGTTAATAAAGTTACTACTAGATACATAGATATAAAAGATTTTACCAAATTTTAACTAAACTTGCTTATTCTCTTTGAAATAATCCATATATCTAATGAAAGATGATACAGATGTCAGTTTACTTAGCTGCTTTTCGTGAAGTTATAATTCTGTTATGATAAATATTTATTGAACCAGTCCATACTGTGCATTTATGGATTTATTTTTTTACAGTCTGAAAAGTAAGTCAATAAGTGCTGTCTATAACCAGTTGTCAAATTTTGTTATTACATGCAATAATATATAGTATATGAGTTTTAATAAATTAACATAATTAGTGGTTTAGACATATAAAAACAAGATTTTTACATGTATTTGCATTTAAAGAGTTGGATATACACAAACCTGCCGCTCAAATAAATACCATATAGACGACTTTGGGGGAGGGGGGGAAATTCTCAACTTTTATATACCCTCCACTCTGAATTTTAACCATCGATTAAAACAAAAAACATCAGGGAAAGAAATATTAACATTTTAGTAAATTAAGTGCATTAAAATCATCATATCTTAAAACTACAAAAAACGAGTGTGGACTTTATTAGAAAGTGTACATTTAAAAATGAGGGTATTTACATTTTTACATTTTTCAAAGAAACTTTTTCCCAAAGGATACATTTTTGAAGGATGGATTAGTTATTTTAACAATTTATCGGATATGACAAATTTTCAGTGGATTTTGTTACTAGGCATGTTTTTTCATGGAAGTTATTAGATATTGTACATTAATGGAGTGACCTACTAGATACAGGAACTTTTTATTAGAATTTATTAGATATTGTACATGTTAGAGCTCTGTTCTTGTTATCTCTTGTTACTCTCCCAGCTGTGATATTTTGAAGCCTTTTACTTTTAATTAGGTAGTTTTTTTCTGTATTTTACTCGATTTTAATCCGTTTGATGTATACTTTTCTTCTGAATTCGTCAATGGTTCCTTGTTAATTTTTAGACGAAATTTTACACAAATTTATTGTGTGTTTTTTATAAGATCAAAATTATACAGAGACAGGTCTGAGTAGTCTTGTGGAGTGAATATGAAAGGGTTCTATCTGCTTCTTTTTTCAATGACACTTTCACCTTTAACCAATTGATATGATATATATATATATATACTCTTGTTGTAAGGTTGCGTGTTTATTCTTTATATCTTACTGTGACATTTAATGGTAAGAAATCTGTTAAATACACTGTCTATTTTATACCACTTTGATATTACAGGTACATGGAGTAAAGGTAGTCTTAACTGTTGATGTGTGTCTTTGTTTTTTCAACCGTGCTTTACACTTTCTGGGTAGGTAGGAAGCTTTAACACACGCTTTAAAGGTTGTGATTCTAATTTTGAGGTTAACTTTTCAAATGTTAAAAGTAGCTACAAATGAAATAACCACCATGCATTAAACAATATGTACATGTACTAGGATAGCGCTTGTAAACTATAATAACAATTTAAAATATCTCAATATTAGAATCACAACCTTTAATAGATGATACCAGTATATACCTCACTGAAACTGAGGGGGGGCGTAATAGGCCAGTCGTAAGTTCGAAACCTCATCAAAGGCTCCCGTTGTTTCCTTAAGCAAAAACCTTTACCCTAATTGCTTAGTACTGGTTGGTTTCAGGAACAGATTCCACAATTGAATTAAAATTGATTGCGGGACTTATTGATGCCCTGGTAATGAAAGGTGGTAAGTGATAGTTTAAAGAAGGACTAACAACCTTTCATTACTGGGACGTCGTTATGGAAGAATGTCATTGTTAAATATCATAAACAAACAAAAAACAAACAAGATTAATGAGACAAATTGGTTCAAATCAAATCAAAAAGTAGAACCTGGTTATCATACATGATTTATTTCAAAGCATTTTGTACAAAAATAATACATACATGCTACAAAAATAAATACTTGGTGTGCAATGAAAGCAGACTGGCAGGTGCGACGTTCATCACATATTATTCATCTTTTTTTCTACTAGAATTTATTCACTTACATGAACATTTGAAAAGGAAGTATTTCATCTACCGGTAGGTCTACATGCTAGTCTCCTTTTGTTAAGATAAATGATCACAAAAGTTTTAAAGTGTATTCATTTTACAATGGTTACGAAACAGAATACATAACATTCCAGAATTCCATATAATGTGACTTTATTCAGACAAAAAAATTAGAAAAAATTGAATTTGCCACACAAAAGCTTTGCAATGACCATTCACTATCACCATTTTAATGATAGTAATAACATTTGTGTGCATGTAGTATTATCATATCATAATATTTATAACATATAAACACTGTTGCCTTATTTCTAAAACCCTGTAAGTTGATTTTGGGCGATTTTGAGTATTTGGTATGGTTGGAATTGTCATTTCCAGCTCTTTCTAACCTCCTATATATATCATTTTCCAGAGTTATAATATAAATTTAGTTTGTACAATGATTCACAAACAAATCCAATGTCTTGTATGTCCAGTCTTTATCGAAAAACCTCAACATTTAATAAAAACAAAACAATGATTTAACAGTATATGGATTGGAAACATGTACTTTGTAAGAATCCTATGTCAGTAACAGATCAGTCAGATTAGTGCCACGTTACTCATTGTTAAAATACAAAACACATTAACATAGCTTTAACACAGATATAAAAGAAAACAAGTGATAACAGAATGTGAGACAGTAACACATGTACAACACAAAGTGAAAGCAAACTATTTAAAACAAGCTGAACAGATGATTGCGAACATAACGAAAAAAGGGCTACCTTATTCCTAAAACCCTGTAAGCCAAATTCTGGTGATTTTGAGTATTTGGTATGTTTGGATGGAATCATCATTTCAAGCTCTATTTATTGCTATTACATACATGGTTCTAGAATCTATAAAACTCTCGAAGAACACAGGGTAAAACTGTAAAAGCTGTTTTTCTCAAAATGACGAAAAACACCATACGGGTTTCTGGAAACAAGGTGACATAATGTGTTTGATAACAACAAAATATTTTAGGATTACGATCGATAACCTTAACTGTATTGTTCAAACTGTACAATATATCAGGATCGTTTTATTACTGCTTAAGATTAGGTCGGACTCAAGGATTTCGAAGTATGAAAAATATCAATTTATTTTCTGTAACAAGCTTAAAGTGTAACAGACACATACTTGGGAAAAAACACATCAGAGAAACAGATAAGCTGCTTTTTGGGAATACCTAATTGTTTTTAAAGAAGCCTGAAGGTGTAACAAAAAGCATTACGGTATAATTAATGGATACCCAATTAAAATAGTTGATGTTGTTTCGACAATATAGGGACAGAGTTGTGTTACCCAACATGAATTTTATAAATACCCAACTAAAAAATGCAAATACCCAATAAGTTTAACTCTCAAGGGTAAATACCCAATTCCTCAAAACCCTAACCTGTTTCTCCGACATATAACATACTAGTATGCGATATAACACGGGCAATACATTGTACACAAAATCTAAAAACATACATGTTGGAAAGCAGAAGCAATAGTATGGATTTTAAAGGCCCACTCCAGAAAAAATCACTTAAATCTACGACACTAAGAATAACATTGTATGAGAGAATAATGCATGTTTTATAAATAGTGACAGTGAGTCTGCTATAGTAGTAAAAATATAAACCAGCAATGAGATATTTGAATACTAGGTGAAAGTTTATGTTAACATATTGGCAGTTACAATAACAATTTAACCCGTATAGTCTACAATCAATTAAGAACTTGAACCAAAATGTCAACAAAGTGTCATTCAGTTAAAATACTGAGGAACAGTGGGCCTTTAAACAACTTTTGACAGCTAATGAATATCACAGTTCTGCATCAATAAAAACATCTCAAAGACCTAAATATGAAGCGTATGTGATCTGAATGCTTATGACTAATACAACAAGAGGACCTTGGTGGCCTTTATCGCACACCTGAAAACGGTATAATATATAAGGTGGTTAAGCAATTATTTGACACAAGAAACATATTTGATCAGTCTAAGAATCAGGCAGGCAGAATACTGGTGACTTTGTCGAGCTAGGAAGGCCCAAAAGTATCAAAGTAGTTCAAAGTTGTGAAATCTAAAAAACACACTCTCCCACTTAAGTCTCTCACACATGAACAATGAGACTGTTACGTTGATCTTGACTGATGACTCTAAACATTTACAAGTTAAAGCAGTTGTGTTGTACATGTACAGAACTTAAGATAAATGTGATGCCCCTTCTGATGACTAAAATCATGGACTCTCTGAGTAAAATACAGGTTGTCGTACAGTCTTTAGAAGGGTGACTGTCGGTTGGTGATACAAAAAGTAGTGTAAGGTTGTATAATTGTAAGTTTATGAAGCTACATACAGCATCATTGATACGTCATCCATAGCACAGTCATACAGCTTAGCACTTTGGCATGATCGCCTTATCTCTAAATCTTGTAAGTTGATTTTGGCGATAATAAGTTTTTGGTAAGGTTTGAATCTCTGTTCGAACTCTCTTCATTGGTTCTACTTACATGGTTCTAGAGTGTATATAACTAACATAAAATGAAATTCCAGAACCCTGTACGTAGTTTAAAAAATACAAGGGGGTAAAACTTCTAAGTCGTCATTATCAAAATGAAAGTATAGCGATTATATTTATACATTTTAAGAAATAAGTATCATGTGTTGAATGGATATTGTGCTTAACAATTCTCAGGCTATCAAACCATCTGCTAGATATCTTAGTCATGGTTTATATTTATACAAAGTGATGTCTTGGGTTATAATTGAGGAAATCGTATAGTGCACACATCTAGAGCTTCATATTCCTAAATCCACTCTGATTCCATGGTATTCCAACCTTATTTCATGGTCTAACTTTCTTTACAGCCACACTTAATAATTGTAAAACCACTTTCACATGTAAGATGTATGTTGGAGACGAAAGTCGGTATTGTTTTCCACTTCTCAGCATTCGGTACTTTTTTATCTCGTACCTGATCTGTGATGTTATGGAATTCGTTTTGTTGACATATTGCACAGTATTTTATAGCTAACATGTCATCAAAGGTCTGTATTTCTTATGAATCTATTGCCTTCAGAGTGTTTCCCATAGTATATGTATTTACTCTTGCCAAACGTACCTGCAAGTAAAGAAAGAAGCACATGAAATAAAACAAACAAAAAACTGACGACTACATCACCCTTCCATTATATTAGGTAGGGTATAATAAACAGAGGAAGGGGAACTTACTACTCAAACTTATGTCGGGAAAAACAAGAACATAAGTACCCTGACAGATGTTAATGGCTGAACTTCTAGTATACTATAGGGCCAACATAATATAATCTTACCTTTATGATCGTCCACAGCTCTTGCATTGTCAGGCAGTGGTGTATATCTACTATTGGATGGTAGGGCTTCTTCCAAAATCTACATATACAAGCACAACATTACACATGTGTCTCTACAACAGGATTAGATGGGTTTCAAACTTCCTACCAAAACAACTATTTGACTGAATCTCAAGCACTTCAGGAATTCTTTAGTGATCACTTGACCAATAAAAACTTTGACAAAACACTAACTAACAGCTGTTGGAAGATTTCGTTAAATTTACAGTTAAGAATAAAGTGCTTTTTTAAATGATAAAAAGATGAAACTAAAACTTTATAATGTGCAGCTTGGGTCAGTGGTCAGAGCTGCAGACTTTAAGGAATTCCTGAAAGTTGTGATTGAAACTTTGTTAAGGCCCCTATTGTTTCATTAAGCAAGGAACTTTTGCCCTATTACATGTACTCAATACTGGTATCTTAATACTTCTATCCATTTGCTTCATTTGTAGTCTTCAAAATACAGTCTTACAGTAGGTAGTTTCAACGCACAAAGTTTAGAATAATAGTTACCGTTTCTGATTTTCCGTCTCCCCGGACCACAGATAGAAAGGGCCCCACTCTCTGTGCCTCCTCCAGATCTGAAGGTTTCACCATTGAAGAGTCGAGGAACTTCAAGTAGGGGAGATTGTAAAGAACCTTATGTCTGAAATAACAATACATGAAATGAAAACACAATAATGGTAAGAGACATGGAATCCACAGGGCAAGAGGAAGGCCTTAGAATTCCTGGAGGCATGACTTCATAGCAGACAGAGAGGAAGTGGGACGCAGCTGGTGAGAAATAGAGAAGATGGCCCAGGATCAGAGACGTTCTTTGTTATGAAGGTTGAATGTGAAAGGGTTTTACCTGCTTCTTTACTTAATAGCACTTGGAACCCTTTTGCTTTTAAATCTTTTAGTATCATCAAGAACATGCATCTTCAACATGGTTATGTCGTAATTACATGTTTATGAGTAACTACCTTATTAATGATAGTTCAAACTAAAAATATTTCGCAAATGATAGCCAACGGTCAATAAAGACGGATCTACAGTATTTAAATGGTTGGTTGGCTGGAGAAATATACCAATAGGAAACACTTAAATAGTGAACATTTTGATAGTGTGGTAATACATTGTCATAGTGTTCTTGCCAAGTTCCTAAATATTAAAACAACAGAAAACATGTGACTGAATCTTAAGCACCTGAGTGATTCTTTAGTGACCACTTGACCAATGCAAACTTTGACCAAACAATAACTTACAACATTCGGAAGTTTTTTGTTAGATTTACAATAGCTAAGATTGATTAGACTTTGTATCATTACAGTGTAGACTTTACCATACTTGAGATTGTCCACTTAACTGTTCATGAATAGAGTGCTTTATATATAATATAGAAGTATAGTCGGTCTTGTGCAAGTTATGGATCAAGGTACATATATTAGAAAAGACCAATTGTGAAGTATATGCTCAAATCGTGATAAATGCTAGCTAATAAGACAACCTGTAGCACTTTTAAACTTACAGAAACTGATCCTAATACATAATGTGTCCCTATAAGAAAGATACACAATATTGGAATTTGCTAATTGGGACAGCGGGAATAGGTTTAATTACCCCAGCAGTCGACATTCTCCTTATTAGCACTAATAATAATGTCGCGCATAAATCTTTAATTATTGAGTCCTGAAGTGCCCTGTGGTGTACTGATGTAGTTAGACTGACCGGAATAGTAAGGTGACCATTAGAAAAAGTCGCCCCGTCTTAACTTAAAGTCTTCTTAAAGTTGCAAATGTATGGAGAAAATAAATGGTGACCTATCATGGACACGAAAAAGAAAAAAAAAAGCGACCCAGTCATAACTTAGTGTAGTTTTAAAAGGCAAAAGTATACTGCCACAGATCATGCATACTAAGTGCTGATAGAAGCAGACGGTCAATACAAAACTCACCTGTATCTGATGTAGTCCTCCTCATCGTTGTCATGAGAGGAAAGCTGGTTAGGACATGCTGCATTACCCAGTAGACTTAGATATGTCAGCTTGGGAAAGTTCACCTTTATTGTCTCTAATAACCAGTCTAGCTCGTTCAACTGCAACACAAACACTTGTTGAAATAAACACACCACTTTACAGCACAGTCGTACATTATTATAATTCAAATATCTATGGCGGAAATTCATTGACAAATTGTTAAAATACATATGCAATCTTGTGTTGTTTTTTCTTTCAAACCTAACACAGATTCCTTCATAAGAAGCATTTATTAATAATATATGCATACTAAGCCAGGGCAACTTTAAATATGATCATAAAAAAAAGATGACAATAAACCATTGTACCTTTAAGTTGTTTGTTGAAAACGTGTTCAAAAGTTATAACATTCAAATTATAAATCTATTAACCACAACCTATGTGTGCATATTTAACTTACTTTGTTTTTGTTTAAGGTAAGGGTATGCAGCTGTTCTAATGCTGGGAAAATGGTCGAGTCATAGATGGCATTATTGTCCAGTATCAGTTCCTCTAAATTACAAAACTCTTCTAACCCACTCAAAGTTCTGTAAAACAACCATTGACAGTGAATTAGTTTATATCCAGTACTTCTTTCATTTAGTTTGATTGTGAAAGTAGCAAATATGCTTATTTAAATCAGGCCCAAATCCATCCCTGAAACCAACCAGTACTAAGCAATTATGAGAGTCAAAGTATTCCTGAAACAACAAGTAGTGAAAGTTAATTAGTTTATACATATTCTGATTTAATTTAGTTTGATTGTGAAAGGAGAAATTCTGCTTATTTAAATTACGCTAGATTCCATTTCTGGAACCAACCAGTACTGAGAAATGAGAGTAGTTTCTTGTTCAGGAAACAACAGGAGCCTTTTATGGAGTTCAAACTCATGCTTGACTTCTATCCACCTATTATGAGGGTCAAACTGGCTAACTTTTCAAATATAAAAAATGCATACTTTTAAATAGATTATGCAGTTTCGTAGAAGTAAACATATGAAAAAGTGTCAAATCACACAAATACTATGGAAAAGTTGTAAAGGTTTTGAATGTTCTGTGACTAAGTTAGCGATACTTAGAACACACAGAACACATTGTGACATACATTTACATTATAACTCACAGAATTTCTGATTTACCAAACAAATAAAAATAAACCTTGAATTTAAAAAGAGTAAATAATGTAAAAGTTTGTTTGTACTACTCTGGAATTGGGAAAACCCAGGATATAGCTAGTTCTGGAATATATCTATTAATAAATCGGGAAAACCCAGGATATAGCTAGTTCTGGAATATATCTATTAATAAATTGAAAAAACACAGGATATAGCTAGTTTTGGAATATATCAATTAATAAATCGGGAAAACGCAAAATATACCTAGTTCTGGAATATATTGTTTTAATAAAAAAAAATACAAACAAACTCTACACAGCAGAGACTGCCAGTACAAATATTCTTACCGTATGCAGTTGAAGCTCAGATCTAGTCTTCGAGTTACTTTTGAATAATCGTCTATCAACTTTTGTGGTATAGATTCTATATCATGTCCCACAAATGATAACTGAAAGAGAGGCATTCTTAATTATCTGTCTGAACCACTATAACAATGTTATGTCCACTGAATGATGAGTTATAGGTAAGACTTTTGGTTATATTCTTGTTCTAACCACTATTACAATGTTAGGTCAGACTGGTTCCCTGTATGGTCCCTAAAGGTGAAAACTTTTGTTTAAAGAAAAAAAATGGTCAAAAAATAAACATCTTAAAATTGAGAATTAAAGAGTACACTTTTAAAGAGACATTTCTCGTAGTGCTTTCCTCTCAATCCAATACTTCTAACTCAACATATGACAATGATGGTCTTGAAAATAACCTAAATAGTTTTATCATTAAACAATGACATAAAACAGGACATAGACTTTTCATAGTGTGGGATAATTAGATATGGGGATAGTACTTTTATCATGTGATGTAAACTGTATCAAATTGTAACTAACTGATATATAAACAAGAGGGCATGATGATGGCCCTAAAATGCTCACCTTAGTAAAGGGCCACAACTCTGTGATAAAGCATTAATAAAAATGTTGCAATTTAAACACATCTTTACACAATGGATATTTCA
>ENA-OREC01000409-OREC01000409.1-marine-metagenome-genome-assembly--contig:-NODE-409-length-16389-cov-14.747548_pt1 | contig 16389 bp, 7 predicted proteins | sample MGYA00248626_ERZ508543 | MGnify/ENA primary metagenome ERZ508543 (study PRJEB26211, sample SAMN05518279) | marine metagenome | isolation source: Puget Sound, Washington, USA | host: Bankia setacea...
AACATTGATATATACAGTCACTATCAATTCTTAGGCTGATTACTTGAACATTGATATATACAGTCACTATCAATTCTTAGGCTGATTACTTGAACATTGATATATGCTGATTACTTGAACATTGATATATACAGTCACTATCAATTCTTAGGCTGATTACTTGAACATTGATTAGAAAGACGATATGGAAAGTTATATGAATTTATCTGACTCTGATTTGACTCTTATTTGACTCTATTAAATTTAACACCATGTAAGTTTTGAGTATACTTGTTTTACCTTTTTGAACAAGAACTACTAGACTATCAATAAGACTGTTAATTTATTTATAATCTTACAGCCACAGAATGGTTATGTAATTTTCCGAGGCGGCGCCGTTTCTTTTTTCCCCTAACCATCATTTCCACTATATCAAATGTGCGTAACAAAGTTTTTGCCTGTATCATTGGTGAAATCATCTCCAATGTCATGCACAATTTACACAGTTTCACAAAAACTATTATTGTGAACAGTTGCCAGAAAATGGGATGAAACGTTCCATAAATAATGATGTTTTTATAGACACTTTAAATGAGACAAAGGGTAGAAATACAGTAACTGTTGTTTTTCTTTGTTTAATGAAAACCATATTTCTCTCCTCCAATTTAGGTCCTAATTTGTTTTTTGTCTTGTTTCATAAGTGTGGGAACCAAACCATTACTTGTTGTTGATCCATGGTAAATATGACCTGTACATGAATGTTCTTGGTAGAAGTAAAACGTTACCAAGTTTAAAAACACTTATCTTAAAGAAATTGAAACATTTTCGCTTATTTGAATCATCTTAAATTATAATCAAATGGGTTTAAAAGTTCTGTTCAGACTTCACAGTTTTATTAATTTACATTAAGATCATCACCTGTTTTCTTCCTCTCCTTTATTTCTTTTATTTATGGGCACCATTCATTTACAACTTGGTTAAACATCTGTTTCATTGGACATTTGTCACTCAATAAAATACCATTTGATATCAAACATTATCAAACATTAGGAAGTTATATGAAATGATTGGAAGCATTGTTGACATGAGGAGAATGAGGATCGGTTACATTCATTCTAACCACAGTACACATAATGTAACATGAAATGCACTTGTAACATGCTAACCACAACATTCCATGTGTCTTGTAGAAATAAACTCTAGCTGCAAAACTGATTTAACTATTCCCCATACATGTAATATTCCTAGTTTTCCATTAATTATGAATTGAAACCTAAACATATCATGGTGTAGACTCCAGACTGGCTCCAAATTAAATAGAAAATATTGAGGGGCTTTTGATTGAGTAATTGCACATACCACAACTTGTATACACATTATTGTACTATCATTTATATACAGTTATATTTGAATTTTCCCCGACAATAATTCATAGACTGCACAAGAAAGATAACTCAAACCTCCCCAGGAAATGTAAACATAAGCTGTACAAACAAATGAGCACTGAGCTTACTATTAGACACTTATGAGTGCTCACATCAAGAGTATTGTTTCTAAGGATGGCTATATGATTTCACTATCAGTTATCTGATTATACAGTTGTCTCCCCTAACCATTACCTAGAATAGCTGATTCAAGTACAAACAGTTGCCATAGTTCTGACAATAACAGGTATGCTAGTAAGTTTATAGGCTCTCAGCTGCAAGAAACAAACACTATGGATACTCAAAGGTTACAGATACATGAGCAAACCCTGTATAAGCTTTTAAACTGGTCTCACATCCCGTCATTGCAACCTTTACACTTACAGTACAAACCATCAGGTGACTGGTATGGATTGCATTAATCATTTCATAATTTCATGAGTACTTTGTGTAGGTAACTAGCTTTGACACCTACATGCATTGCTTTCTCTCCTGTGCACATAATTTGGTCTTACCCTAGAACTCAACATCAGTGCCAAGAACAGACTACACATGGCAAATACAGGGATGTGGAGTGCTAAGAATACATACCTAAGATGAAAGTTCTGAACATTAACATTTTTGTATGGTGCAGTCTTCCTCTGGCACCACAGCAACAAGCCTTCCTTTGCTGTCAGTTCTGAAAACACATAACATAGAAGATATGGTTAAGACATATCAATCATATAACAAACAAAACAATTTGAGCAAAAAATATAACAGCAGACATATGACAGGCAAAAGAATACCTAATTTCTAATGCTATGTTAAAGAATTGTAAGCCAATGTTTACAGTTTGTAAAATTTGAAGGTCATGATCATATGGGCATCAAGGTCAAAGTTTTACATTCAATTCAAAGGATCAGTCTGAATGTGTGTGAATATGAACGTGATCTGAAGTGTTATGGAAGAAGTAAAGTGAAATGACAACACACAGTCTGAGTCTGAATCGTTTGTGTTCTTTGATGAAACAGCTTAATTTATAGCAAACTTACATTAAATCAATGTTTTTCAGTAAGAACCATGAAAGCCTAAGAACCATGAGAGCCTAAAAACCAGAATCAAGACGTTTTACAACAGAAACAGCAGCTGACAAACAAGATAAATGTATATAGAATATACCAAAACAAAGAGAATGTTCAAACAGCCATGGGTAACATATATGCTTGCAAAAAGAACAAACAACACTTGTCATCAGAACCTTACAAAAAACAACAAATGTTTCTCTGCCTAGGTCTACCCAACTGAATGGGGAGTTAAACAGACATCAGGATAAAAAAAACTCCCACACCTCGGAAGCTGTTATAAGATTTGTTCTAGCTAACATTCTAATTAGTTTGGTTGCTTTGTTGTCATTCCTCAAATGGTTTAAACGAGCCAACAGTTGCCCGTTTCAGTCACAGACAGGACATATGAGAAGAAGATGTAAATACTTGATTACTGAAAACAAGATTAAATCAACAGTCAAGAGATAACAGCTGTTTACATTGATACCATGAAACTGTTTAAAACAAAGATGTCAAAATGGCATTCATTTTAAAGAATGTAGATGAAAGAGTTAGTGTGGTTTTTTGGGTAATATATTTATAAACATGAAACTCCTTACTTCAGATAGCAGAAGCTGATAAAGAAGAAATTAAGATACAGGATCTAGAAATCAATTAAAAGGCTTGTAATACAACAAACGCCCTATCATGCACCCAAATATATGGTTACAGTACAAGGGTTGGTTACAATACATATATCCTGCTGTTTTGTTGATACCACTAATCTAAACAAAGTCAGAATGCCATGTAGACACTTGTGATTGGTGAATACCTCCACTTTTTGCTATGACATCATCCACTTTATATTGTTAAGTGGTTGTGACTTTTTCAGAATCCACCTCAAAGCAAATACTTGGGTTCAAAGTCAGGAAAGTTGAAAACAAGAAAATCAAACAATTTTGACTCTGTATTTCGCTTTAAATCTATTTCCGTCTCGTAAAAAACCTTCTTGCTTCTTAAAATTAGGAGAAAAGTCGATCAGCAAGTGAAAATGAAACTAATTCAAGCAAACACTCACTTCATGTGAAGTCTCTGCAAATGCCAAAAAAAAACTTTCTGTTCAGGAGGAAGTCAAACTTCGTGAGTCTTACTTTGATAAAGTCTGACTGAAAGAGTTTGAAAGTATTATGCAATTCCTGCTAGTACATTTTTAAGCCTTACTCATTTCAGACAAAAATGTACTTTTTCAACAAAATAAATGTCAATGCGAATTATACAATCAAAATGGAAAGAATGCTAAGAAGGAAGCAATTACTGAATTAAAATGGTTCAGTTAATTAAATTTGACAATGACATAACTTGATAATATCACTTTCAAATACAGTTGTTGTTGTTCTTATTTAAGATGTATATCAGTTTAGTGACAGGCTTCTGACACTAAAGTACATTTTGTTTTGGAATAAAACAGTTTAAGAGTTGACAGTATCAAAGAGAACACTAACAACCAAGAAGGATTTAAGTTACTTTAATGCTTTTAAACTTTTAAGGCAAAAGGTCGTTCAAACTCTTCCAATACTAAAATAAAAAGCAAGTTCTGCACATGAACAATTAAAACTGATCATTTGTGATATCTTTCAGGCTTGGAGATATACACTTTGCTATTGAGTGCAGTACCACTGATAGATAGGAATTCCAAACAATCCTGTGGAAAACGGCAATCAGAATTAACTGTACAAAGTGAGGGAGAGAGGAATATGTAAGTAGACTTTCTGACAATCCCTCTGCACTCAAGCTTTCCACAAACATATTGCTCCAGGCAGTATTCACTATACATAAACAGATTAATATGAATATAGCAGAGTAATCTCTTATTGCTGCATTGTTGGTAAATAACCGTTAATTTACAAACTTAGTTCAGTTTGTTTCTAGCAAACCAAGACCGAAACAATTTTGTCTCATTTTTCACTTCGGCAGTAAGTTTGCGTGATTTTCCTATATATTAGTATCCAAATTTCATCTTGTATTATCATGTAACCTATGTAAAGAAGGAAGCAAAGCAATGTCTCAAGTTATTTGAACCGTGAGTTTTCAATATTCAGAGCTGTAAATAGTGTATGTACTTTGTAGAACTTCTAACAGCTCTTTAAGCAAAAAAACACTGACACCCACACTAATAGTTAGACCAACATTTCTGGCACATGAAAAAATAACAAATCTGTCTGCCAAGAGAAAAGAAGTCAGAGTGAGCAGCAGGTAATGATGAACAGTAATTTACTTGGGGAGAAAACAATATAACAGTTTACATGAAAACCACAGGATATAACCAATTTAGCTACCTCGTGCTCTCAACACATTTTCTTATAATACTATAAACCTTTTTTACAGGAATATGGCTGAAAACTCCAATAATTAACTTCACCAACATTTAGAAGATGGTTAATGCAAACATCTGTGATAAGAATCTGGATGTTCAGTGTCCAGAGTCAAGTAACTGCTATCTTATTTCAAAGCCTGGTAAAACATTTGCGTATAGGACAATTTTAAAACGAGTATAAGTGCATAAATCTGTGTGATTTAAGAACATTTTCCACAAACATTTTTTTTAAATTGATGTTTTGATAATAAAGAGCTTCAAACTAAGAATAAACAATCAAGGATGAAGTAAATGTAGCTTATGATTACACAGCCAAACTGATAATCAACATTGGCCATCTCTCACACAGATTAAGCCAACTCCTGCTGGACTACATCTATCTACACTAAATCTCCCTCTTGTATAAAACACAACATGCTGGTATTGTTTAGCATCTGGAAACAATTCACTCATTCTTGTAAACACAATATGCCTGACCCTCTGATGGGCTACATCCATTAGTGTATGTGCATGTATCTGTATATGTACATGTTAGATGTAGTGATTGCACATCTGGGCTATCTTACTGGAATACATGAAGATCATTTTTGGTCTGAATATCAATAAACTTCTAACAATGATTTCCATAAGAAAATATGAATTGTTTAATCATGTTCTAATCAAGTTAAATTTGTTTTGCAGCAGTTTAAAACTTTTTTATTAAGAACAAAACTTTTAATGTGATGGATGATAAATCACAGAATCAGTTAAAAAACTTATTAACCATATCCAAAATGACAGCTACTCCGAAGTTTCCATGTTGACTGACAATTTCTCACCCCAAATACTATTTCTTAAACCCAATGCATCCTTTTAAAAAAAGTTATTGTGACCTGCACTCCATTTGGACAATAAAGTTAAATTAAGATCTCAATTGATAGCCGATACCCATGCGGCCACCAGTTAAAACCACGAAATCAGGCCGCCTTAAATTTTGAACTTCTCAACACACCCCACTCAGCTGCAATGTGCACAGGGAATATTTACTATATGTGGGCATTGTAATGGGCACTGCAGAGTTAAACACTACAAAATAAAGTTAGAACCGATACACATTTAGTGCAAGATAAATACAGAACAGTTATGACTATTTTATGATTAGCTGGACTCATTAAACAAAGGTTAGCTTCATTATTGGCACCAGTTTTCTCATCAAGTCTTGTTTTCGTTATGGATCTTTTACCCAAACCTACTTCAGCATCAACCAGGTAAAGACTAGACTGTTCAATCCATTCTAAGGTGTTCTATTCATAAAGAATCTTCAACTTTCACAGATTGCAAAAGACAAGCATTTCTTAATTGACCAACACATTGTTATGTTTCTTGTCTTTTGTTTAATGGCCAATAGTTTTACTGGACTGACTGGGAGCTTATGTGAAAACTGAACTTTATTACAAGTTAACATTTCTTCTTTACCTTTCAGTATACGTTTAAGGCTGACACTTAGTACGGTTGCAATGTCAAGTACAGAGGCAACATTGTACAGTATACTTGTTTATGGCACATTGAACAGACACTTGTCCATTCCTCAGTATTATATTCCAAGGTTTTTGTCAGCTTCTATACAGAGAGCATCCTAGAATATCATCCATTGGCATACCTTCTATTCATTGGACTGGAAGAGCTTTCTGGAAGGAGTAAATATTTTTACAGACCTAGTTGTTCAATAAGTTGCCTTGATTTATGCTAAACCCATTAGCTGAGAGAGGCTACAAGTATGTTCCAGGAGCTAATAAACACTCCAAGTTACCTGAAGGATGAACATACACACACCACTACATGTGACGTCTGGGTCGAATATAACACAAAACCAACCCATTGAACTTGGTTAGGAGCAATAGGTGTGAAGCTCTGTATAAGAATGAGGTACAAATGTAAATAGAAGCCCGTTGTCACACACTGTCACCCTTACAGCTCAAATAGTCGGCATCACTTGAGTCATCTCTATGCTTATGCTAAAAGATCTTTTGGTGGTATTCTGGTAGCCAAAATCCTGTTCAAAAAAGTACAAAGCTCCAAGTTCCAAGTCAACATGGGTCATGTTTCTTTCAAAAGTAAACAATATGACCTGACATGCTAGCCACTTCTGCAAGATTCTAAAGAAGCCACTTTCACTTTCATTCATGATATTTTTTAAAACAAGATTTTTTTTATGCAGTTTTGCCGCCAAATCAAATTAACATTTTATGGTAAGCACCCATACATTTCAGAAATACAGATTTTAAACTATTACAGCTATCATGAATGAAAGATTAAAATGCATACAAAGATGTTTCTATTTTACATGTTGAATCTATAAACTTCAATCATCACTTCACTAATCTCTCAAGGTAAACAAATCAGGTAGAAAGTCGGTGACACAGATGAGACCTCTATTGAAATGATGTGTTCAGTTTGTTTTTGAAAGGAACCCCTAAACAATAGACTACACACACCAAGTGCCCCGAAGCCAAACTGCTGAAACTACTTATACACTTGATGTTTTAGGTAGAACAGTTTAGCATCTAGGTTGTAAAACTTCACCTTTTCATCCATTCTGATATGGGAAAGACGATAGGGACTGTTGTATGTACTGACACTGAACAAGGCTAGACAACATTGGAAATGACACATAGCAATCCCAGACTTAGCAGATTACAAGTACTGTCCCCATGTCCTCGTGTCACCTAGTCATTCAGCCAGCGTGTCCATAAGTTAGGTGATAATAGTATGCATGAAAAGGCTTAAGTTGAATTGGTCAAAGTCAACAGGTCCATCATACTGCAACTCTCTATCTTATAAAACTGGTGCCATAACAAAGGCTTGATGCAAAAGGATAAATAAACATGGCATCATTATATGGAACAACGAAAAACTAGTTAGTGAAAGCTAACAAGACGTCCCTGTATCAATGTCTGGATTGTTTCTATGGCTTGAAATATTTTAATACATTGCTTTCCATTGAATGTTTCCAAACTGTACCACTATATAAAATGAAATGCTTCAATGCAACTGAATCATCTGAGGGCACTGTGACTTTAGTACAAATATGATTTCTTAGAGAATTTGGTTTAAAAAAACAAACAAGTAGACATATGACCCCCTGATATCAACACTCATGCAAACTTTAGAAAAAAGAGAGTTACTAAGTTACACTGTGTTTTGGTACGATTGAATTACACTGTACCTATACTTGCAATAAAATACTAGAGTAGCCCAGTCATCAACAAACTTTACTACTTGGGCTTTTTTCCATTCTTAAATAATTTAGTACTGCACTGAATAAACCATTACACACACCAACAGTAGCCAAACAGTAAACTAATACTTCCTAGACAAGCTAAAGACATAATTAAAACTAACAACTTCCTCTATACACAGTACATTGTTATTCAATACTGAAGTCAGTTACCTGATACAATACTATATCAAACAAAACTACCATAATACTGTATTTCTATAAATGTTTATGAACAGAACATGTATCAGCAATATGAAACTTATCATTTGTGACTTTTCTTTCTGCATTTTGTTCTTCCTAAATCTAACATTTTCTTCGACATTCATTTCATATCAATATTGCTCACTTTGCTTGTTCAACTATTCCCATCAACACAAAAGACAAAGTTCTACTGTTTTAACGAGATTTCTGTCTCTAACCAAAACCCAAGTTGTTGTAAAATGTTACAATAAAAAAAATAACTCCCTCTCAAAAATATGCTCTACAGCTCAGTGACTAAGTTCTATCTGACAAGCTTCTCCCCTCAGAATATTTTCCCTCTAAAAGAATTTTCTCTCAGCATTTTTTCTCCAGCTCTCAATTACGTCATGATAGCAGATCATCACTATCAGGTGTCTAAGGTAAAGTATGAGGGCTGATACAACTATTCCTGGCTTCATGGTTACACTGGAATCTCCGTAAAAAAAATCTGACATTGCTCTGACCTCAAAATACAACATCACAGTCTTTAAGTTCTTTCTCCTTAACTTGTTCAAGCTGTTTCTTTCTCAAAGATTTAGTTATCAGTTTCATCACAATGGTTCTTTCACAAAAAAGGTAAAAACTACCTGCAGAATTGTTTTGTCTTATTTTTAACCATAATTAACCTGTACTGCCATTTTCAACATGATATAAATTGCAGGTGCAAATCGCTTAGCTGTATGTAAATATTGCATTCTGAATAAAGCGTTTAAGACTTCACCAAAACTTAATTACATTAGCTCTTACAAAATTCCTAACACTGCCATCTTAATGTAATACATCATCAACCCAAATGTTCTTACATAATGCTTATTCTAGTATATCACTAAACAGCTAAACAAAAACACAAATGTCCATTTTCCTCTAATAGTATCTCACACCATTATAAAAAGCATCATTGGAATGGGCCTTGGGCATAGGTTTGTTTATCAATTATTCTTACAACAACTAAACACCATGTATAACTCTCATGTCAGACCACTTAAATAGGAGTCACTGGTCTGGCACAAATGTATGTAAAAAGGGGTGAACGTACTCAAAACACTATTCCTTGCTTCATACTTGAATTCTCAGATAACCTCGTAACTCTTTTCCCCCTATTCTTTAGACAGAACCTCTTGTCATGATCCATACAACATTTATTATCATTCTTCAGCAATAATAGTCCATTAAACGAATCACTAAGTAGACAGATTTTTGACACCCCGAAAATCCACTATGCTGCAATAGAAAGTTTTGCTGACACAGCACTTTGTTCATTAGCTGATTAGGTTAAAGTTCTGGAAAACATCTTAAAAGCTTATATATCAACATTCTCAGCTTCAAAGTCAAATAATGTAACTCTGTAATCTATATCACTAGACAGTTTTCACCACATACAGGGCATTTTATGTTCTATTTGACAAGACCTAAAATCAAACAGATGGGCAAACTCAAAAGGATGAATTCTCAACAAAACCTAGTTGTCTAATAAATGACCACAATATGGGATCACATTTCAAAATCTGTCAAGTGTTACCACAAAAGCTATGTAAACATCATTCTGCAACAGGCTTTAAGCATTTATTATTTGTTGTCAAACATTTTTGAGAATCATAAGAATAATGATATATATATATATATATATCAGTTTGTACATTGTAACACATGAACAACCATATATTTTAGAAGGGATGCACCATTAATTATCCTACATTTGTGTTGAAGGCACATACATGGCGAGCAAGCTAACATGAGTCCCCCACAATAAATAATGAGAACAGTTACAGGTTCTCCTCGCTGTGTAATATGCATAAATCATCAGCACAATACAACCTTGAGCTACCGCTGCAGACAATGTCGACAATATGTTATCTCCTAGCCGAGTATGTATACCGTAGATAATATACATATACACACATGCTGGCAATCGGAGCCAAAATTCCTTGGGGATTATTCATGATTTTCTCTTCAGCATTTTTTTGTTATTTTTCATAAACTGCCAGTAATGTTATATAAATCTGCCTGCATTAAACGTCAAAATCTATTCTCAAATTGTTGCAGATAAAGTTGCCAGACTGATTTCCTCAGAAAACTGCAAGTTATTGATATGTTTTCAAGGTAAAATATCAATTCCTAGGAATCTATGCCTTAAACTGGCTAACAGTAGGAGCAATTTCCAGCTATCAAAACCTATAAATTTATCAGGCTTAGTTTAGTAACTTCTCATCCCACAACAAACAATGTTACAGACCACAATTTTTAACCTAAGTATTCAGAGCCTTCACATTCATGCTTACTCCATTGCAGAAGTTGTTGGAAAGTGTTCAAAGCCTGATAGGCAATTCCACAGTTATCAATGGAAACAGCACAAAGAACAGTGTAGCTGCCACTTCTCAAACAGCACAAATTATAGGAGATTAACTGACATGCATCAATCACTCCTAACCTTATCTCGTACTCTGAAGAATGTACCATATTTCTAGTTATAATATAGGAACTGCAATGAGTTTATTTCTAGAACTTTGAAGTATTTTTTGATATCTCTGAACATCACTAGTCTTTTAGTCTATTTTTAGTAGCCAAGAATGTGCATCTACAACAAGCTTTGAGTGCCGATAATATATGATTCTATGAGAAGTACCTTCTGAATGAATGACATACCTAAGAATTTCGCTTAAAACTACTTGTAATCTTATCAACTTCAAAAGCTCGTTAAAGATCCTCGTCAGAGTTGAGTTATGTGGGATATATTTACACTTATGTGACACTGGCTAAAACCATGTTGTGCTGAACAAACAATAACATTTCAATCCAGAAAATTGTAGGTATTTTCAGAGCATCTTTCATTTCATTGAGTAAATCTTAATACGGTTACAGAATGAATATAGCAATTGTGTGTGGAAATTATTGTACTAATTGTTGTTAAGCTTAATGAGTGTAGACATATTGATTTCATTGATCTTCAATCTGTGTATGAACTGTTTAAATCTCATCTTCATTCACTACATGGATTAACAATCACAACATCAGAAAAAAGATGACTCTTTGTGGTCAGAGAACTCTTAGAGCTCTTAAAAGACATCAATACTAGAAATCAATGCTTGGTTGTATCATCACAAACTCTAACCATACATGTTTTCCATCAATATGCTCAGAGCAACCCACAGCCCACCAAGTGTGTCAGCTCAGCATTGTTAACTGCAAGCTAGCAAGACAGAGAGAGATACTCATTAGAAGTTACTCACAGAACAAATGATGACCATTAATCAGCAATTTGCCATTTAATTAAGCCTCTGGGGCTGGGAACTAATGAGTTGGCCATGTCCATAACTCAGGTAGCAAAGCTGACCAACCCATGTCCACATGTCCATTATGTACAAGCCTTTCAAGCTATATGTTGACCCTGTACTTCACCATGTTCTATTATTAATATGAAGACTGAATACAACACTGTACCAAGAGTAAAATCAAATTGAGAGAGATTGATAAACACAGACTTGCTCCTAGACTTTATCCAATCCACTTCACCTAGTATTAATTTCACTTATAATTTTATTGTAAACTTTATTCTGGAGATCACCTTAAATTGAGTTTGATTGCATGGGTTGTACTGCACACATACACAATCTGAGCATACAGAGCCAAACCAGTAGTCATGGGAAAGACTGAATAACTGAACATCACATCACAAACAAACACGTTATGGTTTAACTTAACACCTAGAAGTTTTGAAGTCATTTGAATGAGAAAACGAAAATGGACTCTGTAGAATTGTCAGACTGTACTGATGCAAATCCGTCAATTAACAATTTGGCATACTAAGAGAGCTTACTGTGCACTTAACAATTGGCATGATCACTGTGGTAAGAGATGTACACAGATGATTCTTTCCACACTGAATCTAAATAATGTCAGAAATACAGTAGAAATTAAGGGATGAATCAGGTACTTCCACACCACATGGTAACAGTTTGGCTACAGAGTTTTTTCCAAAGCATTTTATCAGCCTATACTTCTTATCACATCTGACATGATAACCAGAACCCTTTCTATAAACTCCTCAGACATGCAATGATCAGAGACTCTTCAGTCACCAATAATACTCTTCAAGAAAATGCTTAAAATATCAAGATAATGCAGAGAGGGGATTTTTCTACCTCTACAATTATTTCATTTGATTGCACATCTGCATTTATTCAACTTCTGTCACTTTTTCTCGTCCATTACTTGAGGTTTACATCTGGAACAGCAACCAAACAGTGCATATATATTGCCCATACACTCCCCCTATTTCATGCAAAATAAAGAAACAAAAACCCTCCAATTCCCTATGCCTCTCTCAATTTTGAAAATCTATTAAGTCTCTAGTAGATCCAGATCTGGTGCAAATTTCCATTGATGAGCCAAGAAGCTATATACAATCAAATGTTACAAATAAGAAACTTTCTAATTGCTATATAACATAGAAACAGATACCACACTTTTGCTTTCACCTTTCAGACTGCTTTATCCTATTAATGTGAAGAAGTGTACAGAAAAAAAGGACTGAACGAGACGTTGAATGGATACATACATAGTACATTTTTGCAATTAACTCTGACAGATGCACCTTAACAATATTTTTCCACTAAAAATGACATAGGCAGGTAAGCAAAACTGTAAAATACTCGTAACTGCAGCATTCCTCTCATTTCACATAAAAGATTAAGCAATATAGCAGTGCAGGAACGTCATAATCTTACACCCACAAGAATCTTGAAAGGTGGCCAAAACATCAGGAAAGAGCTACCAACTTTTTATATGTTTAAGCAGTACCAGTATTCAATAACACTTTAGTATCAAGAACACAATTGTAGAATAAATGTTTGCTAATTTTAATTTCATGATGGACCATCACGATATCTGTACCAGTAACACCAGTAAGTCACAAGAGACAGTGTACCATTAATTAAGCCCTGTTTCTTGAGACCCAAATGTGCACTCTCACATTCTTTGCTTTCAACATAAATCTCATGCTTGTAAAACTTCCATCCAAAAGCCAAGAAATCATGACAAAAATGATGACCCAGTGTACGCAGGTTTTGGTCCTTCATTGAGAGCTAACCAATAAAATGTATAAGAGCATCATAAATTCATTACTCATGGGCATATAGCACAATAGGTTCATTTGATTGTTACGTTTATACACAATTAGTCCAGTTTTCCAGTCAGTTTTACAAATATGCTTAAAGCACTTGAGCACATCAAAACAATCAAGCATATGTTTTTGATGTGTAGAGCACTTCTGATTCACAAAAGAATGCTTAAGATTTGTTTCCAGATATAAGAATACTACAATGAAAGTGAAGGAAAGAAAATATGCCTTTTATTTCAATAAGTGTATACAACTTAGGAACTTATATATGTATGTCCAACGAGACAATGAACCTACGCAGATTATTTTCATGTTCATTGTTTCAATGTCAAAACAAAACAGTTTTTAAATGCATTGACCACAAACTCGGGCCAAAGTTAAGTTTTTTTTCAGTACTCACATTAATATGTTAACTAATAAAGTAAAATGAAATAAAAAGCAAAGTGTTGCTTAAGTGAAAATCTTTTACATGCTTTCTAAATGGACAACTCAAACACTGCATCAGTCCATATGTTGAGCTTAACTGTAGCATACATACAAAAAAATGTTTAGGAAGAAATGAAACACACTATCGATAATATGCTTGAAATGTACTTTTTCAACCTTAAAATATAACCTTATTTTCAACAACTACACATCAAGATCCAATTGTAAACAAATCTAGGTGTTATTGAATAGAGGCACGGATAGCACTCTTTAGCTTTTATGCCTCGAAATGCTCCTAACCTTTTCTTTGCCTTCATAACATACAACATAGAAATTTCTCATAGGAGATCGAAATTGACAGAAATATCTTAAAACTACAGTGGCATTCCAACCTTGCCTAGAAACTTGTATTGACTTGATGATAATGTTGTGTTAAAGATCTGATACCAAAGCAAACAAGAATACCTCAACTGAGATCAGATTTTAAGTACCTGGTGCATGGGGAAAGTTACAACACTGATAACAATTAGGCTTAGCAGTTCGGATGTTTGAAGACTTAAGAGGGTCAAGCTTTTGTCATACTGTAGAGCAAGTTAAAATTCATCACTCAAATGTGATTTTGTGGGTGTTTGGAACGATTATTGTCAAAGACAATGACCAAAAGTTTTCACTTTAAAAAACAACCTAATTCCACAAATCTTAACTGACAAATGTCTTTACCTGCTTAATCAATGTTGTGAAGAAATAGCTTTAAAATATAAGCACTTACAAATTAACTGTCTGTACAGTAATTTTCATGTATCTGTAACCAAATTTTAAAAGGGGACATGGGTGGCTAATGGTTTGGTGTGGCTTAATTTCAATTGGTGACTGTCCAGATTAGCATCTTCAGAAGGCTGACGTACATATAATTAGAAAAGTGAAAAAGACTCTTCACCAAATTGACCAATGCACAACTCTGTTACTATAAAGTATAGACTACGTAGGCTAGACACTCAAACACTGCCTAAAACAGTCTAGAACAGGGGGCACCATTGTGGACCAGTTTTATAAAGTAGTTAAGATTTACATGTAACTTGAGCAAGCTGTCTCAATGGTTCTATTGATGAAATTAAGGAAGTAAAAAGTAGTGTTTGTTAATTTGCCAACAAGTCAGCAAACAAAACAATGTAGATACACACTGAAACACTTGTACAAATACATACATGGCCAAATCTTTACTTTCAGTCAATAAGTGGGAGACAGTGTATCCGATAGGGAAGTTATTTCCTCATGAAATGTTGCAACTTTTATCTTTAATATTTGAAAAGCGCATATTTGTAAAGAATGTTATCATGTACCCTGCAAAGATATTTATATGACAAGAGATAACAGCTCAGGTATCTTCCCTCCTTCACTTTCATAGCCCAGTCAATATGTGTACAAACTATCACACTACAACAGGTCTCATCACGAAGCTACCATTAAATTAACTGTACCTAATCAAGACTGAAACTGAATAGTGTTCTATCTGTTAGGTAAACTTCCAGCATATAGGCGTTTTCTGGATACACTCTTCCACATTTAAGAGAGGCAGTTTTCTCAATGATTCCTTCATACGTACAGCTTTTAACAACACCACTAGACTAGAAGATATATATAACTCTCACAGCAAAAACAAGAAAACAAATCCCATTACAATCAATAAATACCTATCTCTTGCTACTTATGCACACTTAGCAATTTGCAAGAGAAGTAAAAACAGAAATACTAACACAGTTTGGAAACTAAACCTTTAAAAGGGGCGACTAATACATTAGACTATATCATAAGGGCTCATTTTTTGGCTTCAGTCAACATACCGAACTATAAAAAAGAAGTATAAAGACCAAACAGAACGTTAACAATGTCAATTCTTTGGTGTAATACTATAATTATATGCATTCAATACTGGTACACACTCAGTAAAACAACTCAGCAAGACACCAGAACAACAATCTTGTTGGAGATCAAACATGGACTGTTCATGACAAGAACCTTTGTGGCATAGAAGACAGTCGATAACAGAAACAGGCAAGTAAACAGGGGTTTAGAAAGTAAAGGATTAGTTTATAGACATTGAGAATAGCGTACCTTCTACTGTAATGTCTTGGATGGCGAATCTCAAAATAATGGTCCAGATCATACCCAAGGTCATTTTAACGTTTCCATCGACAATTTCTGAAAGGTAAAAAACAAGTTTAAGCATACACAACTATTAATACAATCATGTACTATCAATGTGACAAGGGTATATATAATCAATTGTCATTGCCAATGGTTTTAATCTTGGCAGAAAGGAAAATAATGGCAAAAGTTGTTCAGTTTTATGATGTTTTCATTAGCATCTTTTCTTAGAACTCTCTTTCTAGGAACCTGATCAATAAATATAATCAACTCAAAGTGCACACCACTATTCTTTGACTGACTTGGCTTAAATAACAACTATTTCAAATGTACTTATTTTTTTAAAAATGCTTAAAACAACAAATCATGTTATCTCTATTTATAAGAACTCTTTGATTTTG
>ENA-OREC01000410-OREC01000410.1-marine-metagenome-genome-assembly--contig:-NODE-410-length-16374-cov-13.396576_pt1 | contig 16374 bp, 12 predicted proteins | sample MGYA00248626_ERZ508543 | MGnify/ENA primary metagenome ERZ508543 (study PRJEB26211, sample SAMN05518279) | marine metagenome | isolation source: Puget Sound, Washington, USA | host: Bankia setacea...
TAGCCTTACGTATGAGACCAACGTTCATGTGTAATCTAGTCGGTTGTGATAGTTAGCCTTACGTATGAGACCAACGTCCATGTGTAATCTAGTCGGTTGTGATAGTAAGCCTTACGTATGAGACCAACGTTCATGTGTAATTCAGTCGGTTGTGATAGTTAGCCTTACGTATGAGACCAACGTTCATGTGTTATATAGTCGGTGGTGATAGTTAGCCTTACGTATGAGACCAACGTTCATGTGTTATATAGTAAAAAATAACAAGTTATCGCTTTTATCCAATCGTGTTATGGAATTATTTATGAATAAGTTTAACTGTTGCCTGATTACAAAAGAACAACATGTATATGCTACCCACCAATGTAAACGCATCTTGTATATTGAGACCAGTCTCCACTTTCATAGCAAGTTACCACAGACTGTCCTTCCATTCGGTAACCTTCGTGGCACATCACCTCAACAACTGTACCAACCGTCTTAGATGTGTCATTAACAGATGTACCATTGCCTTGCAAGCTGTCGCATCCTTTGAAAGAAATAAAATTGTATACACGGAACAGTGTACTCATATCATAACATCCCGGAAACAGGTCGTGTTTTACTTGAATTTAAAACAGAATAGTTATGACATATAGACGCATCGAATAGGCGCGTACATGAAGAACTCCAATAGTATGTTCTGAAGATTTTTAATACGACAACCAAACGACTTACGATATGTTCAAACAAACTGCTTACCATGACATTCAAGAAACACATCCTGTTCGTGTGTACAGTCGTCTTCTGTGAGATAGGAATAACAGTCATTTATGTGTGTCTCATTGCCTCTACATCTCAGGTTGTCAACATATACTGGTCCAGATATCAAAGGATCTGATGCATTTGTGTAAAAGCTTATAGCTCTCCTGTAATTACAAAAATGTATTTATAAAGCATTGCTACATTACCCGTCTTTGTGAAGTTAATGTACGTGGTTAAACAGACTTATATTTTCGAAATCTCATCACAATATTATAACATGTATGTGACAGGTGTTGCTAGTGTCAAAAGTCATTTATAATCTACATATGAATTGTTTTCCTATCTAATGCATATGTCATACGGAACTAAACTGTTATTTTAAACATCTTACTTTTCTAGTAGGGAGACAACTCAGATGTTAAATGAAGTAAATAAGTTGCAATGAACATCGATCTTGGTACTTACGAGTATCCAGCCATTCTACAGATCACATTCGCTTCGTTGTTACCGACAAAATCTTCACAAACAGATCCCCAGAAATCAGAGACCTTTATTTCCACACGTCCAGATTTCCCATTGGACAAACGTGTGTCATTTATTTGTAGTGGATACTCTAAAATATAACATAACACGTGTTACATTATCCAGTGTTAGTATATGATGGTTGTCAAGCTGAGCCAGAAGCAGATAACTATTCAGCTATGAGAACATATCTTAATGGCTAACACTTCAGATTCAAATAACATTCAGACGCAGCTTTTGTCAAGTTCTAGAACATACCCACTTACCATATTTCGTGCAGTTGTTATGCAGCTTCCAAGTACCATTTTGTTCACAACGAACAGTGATGGTTCCAAAGTAATTCGAGTAAAAATCACAATCTGCTACTATAACATCACCTTGCCAATGGAAGAGTCCACTCCCAAAGTACTCTAAATCAGGAGCTTCTCCACAGACTGAAGCACAAGTATATAAACTATTTTGTGGTGATCATGTTGTGGCGTATAGACTGTATTTTAATAGATTAACATATAAACTATTTTGTGGTGATCATTTTGTGGCGTATAGACTGTATTATTTTAATAGATTAACATAATTTAACATAATGTGTTATAAATTCAGCGACAAGTTGTCCATATCACGTTCATACTGGTTCAGCTAGATGTGAATGAATACAGAATTGAATTGATATACGAATCAACATCGTTAATCATCAATTGTGTCGTTTTATATTATTTTTAAAGATAGCGTTCAAAAGGAAATGTTTATTAAATTATACAGCATTGTACTTGCATATTTTTGTTCATACATACCATTGCAAACAAGCGACAAGTCTTCATCGTGGGAACACTGGTTCTTTGTAAAATATGTACAGTTGTTAATATCCGTTTCTTTTGCAGTACAGTTAACTCTGTCTATGTAGATTGGGTCGGACTCGTTTCCGGGTAACACACCATAGTCAAAGTAAGCCGCCCTTAAACAATGAAAATTCGAATTAATAACGCTGAGAGTCACATTCTTTTCCTTTCCACACCATGCATGAACTTCCATGACTAAGTACAACACACCAAGTTACGAAATTTACATGTCATGTGGTTTGAGGTCGTGTAGGAGGTATAAAAAGGTAGGACCTGAGAGGTTTTCCGCAATTTTAAAGTAAAGCGATACATATGTATTTAGTTTTAAGTTGACGTTTTAACGCCGTCAGACGTCTGGGTCATGCGATTGTGCAACGTAAACATATGGTCAACGTCACTAAACGTCATTTTTAGTGATCGCTTATCTTTTAAATAGCAGAAAAATCTCTCCGGTCTTACCCTTTTTACATGATTGTTTGTTTGTAAATTTAGTAAAGAATGCAATTCAGGAATAAAAAAGGAAGGTCACCGATTCTTAAAAAAAGTTCGAACGCGTCGTCGTTGACGTCGAAAATGGTCGACGCAAATCGATTAAATGTTCGTTACAAGAATATGACAGAGGAAATGTACAAGATATATACATAGCAGACAAGAACTCTTTCTGCTGAGTACATAAATACCCAAAACATAGAAAATACGCACCGGACAACTAAATGAATGACGTATAACGCAAAACAAGGTTTACTGGCAGTGGTTGCCAAACAGCGTCGTATCTTGCCAAATGACGTCATATTTCGAAAGACAGGAATGTTAAAATAAAAGAAGAAGGATCGATGATTGTTTACGGGAAGTCTTATTGAACTAGAATACACTTTAAAAGTTCACCCTTTGGCGCGAGTAACGTATCCCTGTACCTTAACGCGGAAATTGTTATCACATAAATATAAATATACATGAAGGCCTTCAATCTGTTTAAGTTTGAATGTAAAATCAAACACCATTCATTCCTGTAACCCACAAGTGGTGGGGCTTTCAAACTCACTACTGACTAATTATGAGTCAGACCAACTGCCCATAGTGTGCAACGCCGGTTCTTATATATTAAAATACCTTTATTGTCCCATGTTATTGACCTGTCAAATATGCATACATTGTAAGGCTCATTTAAATATTCGATCTAATTTAAGTAGTGTCCGTCTGTTTTACGAGAATTAAATATTGAATAGATATATAATAATATGAATAGTTACGCTAGCTTAAGCCAATACATATATATTCACATCGGCAGCACTGTGGTTGAGGCGTTGGCCTGTTATGACAGGGGTAGTTGGTTCGAGCCTAGTGATATTCTTGACTTTATTTTTTAACTTGCAAACAGACTTGTGTAAATTGAAATTCACGGGATTCATGAAACAAAGTTGTTTGATAAAAAACAATAATGCTAAAGTGTTTTATTACGCGCCGTATAGTCTAAAGCTTATGAGGATCTGTTTGGCAATGCGAAACCAAAACATACACAAAACATGTTAACATACATTTCGTAAAATAGTCAAATAGCTAAAATACATGTTTGCAGAGTTTAAAAAATGTTAACGCATATTATGAAAATGGTACATATTAAATGTAGCAGTTGCATTATCCAACGCAGATAATGTTTTATGTCAACAATTGGCAAACTAAATTTATATAGGCCTTGAGCCAGGTACAGGAAAAAGGGTTTGGGTATACCAAAGAGGCTGACAAAACGACACCTATATAATATGAAAGATATGTATCTAGACATAGTCAATACGCGTGATAGCAGCGCTGTGCATATAGCTAAAGTATAAGCCAACTTATATTCAGTAAAAGTGTTATACGCTTACCTGTACGATGTGTTCATCATTCCACAAAGAACATCAGCCTCAGTAAAGTTAAAGTTTCTGTCCCAACACACAGTTCCCCATGTATTATTCACCAGTACCTCGACTCTCCCATAGTTAGGACTTGTACCGTTCACCAGGCGAACCTCATCCACGGGCCATGGGTAACCTGTATAAATATCAACACCATGACAAGGCATACAGATGAAATTAAAACAGAGCTTACAACAGTACGTTCCTGTGAAAAATAAGAATCAGGATTACATTTGTTATGTTAGTCATCTTATCATATATCAATGTATAGGTATGTTCGGTTGACAGTCACATATTACAATGCTCAAACTGGGAACAAAGTTCTTAATACAGTGATCTGTAATTGTCAAATAGTTGTAACGCATCTCACACTCGTTTCGACAAAGAATAATATATATTTATAGTATTTATATGAGTTTGTTTACCACTTATTCCACACACATCCACACACGCACACACCACGCATACACACATCCAACACACAAATTACCTTCTATTTCACACTGGTTGTCTGTCCAGGTACCATTGATGCATTCTATGACTATATGCGTTTCTACGGAGCCATACTCGCAGGCAACCGTGATGGACCGTGAATCCGCAGACACGTTAGTTATGACACCACGAGCTACCTGTATGTGTTCACAATCTGCAATGAAATTGAACTAAAACTTATCAACTTTCAACTTTTATTTACGTATCGATAATGTTTTTGGTATACATGTTTACTTTGCCAGAGTTGAGACAAATTGCAATAAGTATCAGTATGACCGCCAAAACAAGAAATCATATCGGGTTAATAATTACAAATATTCAATGCATGTATGGATGTGACAACTCATTGACTTTACACTATGTATCACACTTTGAAGACTTGCTAATGGCGGCAGAAATGACAATGACGCTATCGTCAGCTTAGAGAGGGGAAGAGCTGTCGTAAATTTACGTGAACTATTTACGACATTTTTGCTAATTGAACATTCATGGAACAGTTACACATACAATTCTATGCTCTGTGGGGTTCATCGTTGTAGTATAGCATTAACACATAGCTGTTGACAATACATTTGGAAGAAAACGACTTATTCACGTCCCATCGTTTCATAATCAATAGTGTTACCGTAACATTGTATGTAGATGTCATATTTGTAGCTATTAACACAAGCCATGGAATATGTGTCTATTTTGCATTCAGAAATATCTTCTTCAACACCTATACACCGTAAATATCGCAGCGGTCGTTCTTCATCCGGGTCAGTCATGGAGACGTTTGAATATGACCCTCTACTGTAAAGAAAATAGCCACCGTTAATTCGCATCTGATCGGAACGAGTCCGAGCATCTAACCATTACATGCAAACTTAATGTTAATTTTAAAAGACGTTTACATAAGGAGGTTCCTATTATTCTTGCTGGTAAAGCTATTCCGAAATACTCGTAAAAAAATAGAAATCGCTTTTCTGAATACGTTTAATCATTTAATATTTTAGACATATAAATGATATAAACAAATAATGAACACTAACATTAGCAACGCCGTGAGCGCTCTAGCTATATGTATATACCAAAGGACAGCATCATGTATGCATACACAGGTTATATATACTGTAACATTGCAACCACCATAGCGGGATGTTGAATGAGAAACATTAACTCTTTGTACAGAGCTTCACGCTTTTTAGAGCCATAATTAATGATGAAGATGTTGCGTACTATAAGCTTAGTGTTTTAAACGTCAGAATCAGCTCAAATGAATGGCTTACTGTTGCCAGTTCCTTGTTATATGATCATAATCCTCTGCCGATAGTTTGTAATGGTCATGGTGAAATGGATAAACTTTTAAACGCTGAGGTTTACGCTGAAGCTCTATTTCAAAATAAGCATCCAACAAATGTTCTGGCAAGACGGTTTCAATTTTGAAGTTTACCTCTGGCATTATTGTTCGACTACTTTGTAGTTTGTTTCAGAGAATATTTATACGTTTCTGAGTTCATTAATCTAGGCGTCCACAAGTACGAAGTCAATACAGGGGTATATATATATCATTACAACTGTGCATACAATATTTTCAAACATTTTGAACAAACGCCTTTTCGTGTTGGACTGAAGACAAACAAATATTGAAGAATCACTAGCTAGTTTAAGGCATGTTTATTATGCTGTTGATAAGGTATTTGCTTTGTTTACAGTCTAGAGACCCTGTCTAGAAAGGGTAGACGCTTATACTGTTTATTTACAGCAATGTCTTTAGCAACTTTGTTTCGCGGTATATTTGAGTTTATAACTGCATTCCAAATCTGTTCTTTGCACCATTCGAGCTACAGTTTATTGGTGTTTAATTCATGTCAACTTTAAATGAATATAGTATAAAACAGTTGTTAAAACGATATGCTCCCGAATGGGATGTTGTCACAACTAGATATTGTAGATCTTGTATTATTGTTCATAAAGCTTTAAGTGAATTTGACATGTGACCTTGACCTTGGACCCGACCCATTGATCCTAAATCCAACGGGGTTCATCTGCTACCCAGAATGGATGTGTGATTTGAAGGGGTATGTCAAGGCTTTATCGAGTTATTGATCGGAAACGGTTTTAGCATAATTGATCCTTGTGACCTTGGCATTTGATCCAGTAACCCCAACATATATAGGGTTTCTCTGCTACCCAGGATGGATGGACCACGTTTGAGGAAGGTAGGTCAATGTGTTAATGAGTTAAAAGTTACCAACGGACGGACGGACATACATCATGTCCAAACCAACATGCACTCTTTTCTTCGCATTAAAAACATTACACAAGTATGCTAAGATGTAACTCATATAGTTTATGTTGTGTAACTACTTTCGTTCTACAGTTTAAACCGGTGGCCTATATTATGTCAAATTAAATGTACTTGGCTTGACTGGCTCGGGATATGTATGTATGTATGTATGTGTAATTGTAGTGTTTTATAAACTAAAGTAAAGCAAGTTAATAAACACACATGATGACCATAATGATATATGTCATACCACATCAACTACAATCAGTACGACTGATAACACAACATTACATAATGATAATGATAGGTCACATTTGTTATATTAACACGTACCTTTTACCCAAGGTCTTACAGATAACCATAGTCTCATCATAGCCATGTTTATGTGGACAAGGTCGAATCCAGTCCCCGTTCAGGTTTATTTCCAGAAATCCTTCAAATGGTGTTGATCCATTCACGAGTCTTGTTCCGTTTAAACTGAAACCTAAAACAGAACTAGTACATAATCAACATTACATAGACAATGTTTCTAGTCGAGACATACTTTGATAACATTGCATTTGTGGCAGGAATGAAGTTTCGCTAGTTTCTTGTAACCATACAGGCAAGTTATTATGTTAGGCGGGAGGTGCATGCCTTTTAACATTAGCAGTTTTCTTTAAAACTATGATATTTTACTAGTTAAATATTTATGATTTTTTTCTTTCCATATACAGTGTCGGTTTTAAAAAGTCGATGATTATTCCCACACACACTAAGGATGACTTGATTATCGCTGTCGCCGAGTATTGCAATTTGCACTACTGTTTTGTGTATGCTCCGTTTTTTAGTTGTTTAGTGTAGTTGACTGTTTTTACTATAAAAGTTAACATATGAATTATACAAACTAAATATAAAAGCAATGGTTAGGACTTTGTCTTATCACTCATACAACTTTACTATACCCCAAACCAATGAAATTACGAGGACAGTGGAGTCGGCAAGTCGGTTGGCTGGTCGGTCTATTGTTGAAATGATGCGGTGTCTCAAACTCCGCCCACAGTTATTAAGTCCTCTAAATGAAACTTGCTACACATGTTCCCTATAACATGTAGATGTGCATGGCCAAAGAGTTTGTCGACATTCTCATATATCCACAATAGAGAAAGTGTATGTCTCAAATTCTTCCCGTTTGTTCAAGTCATTCAAATGATGAGTTATTGCAAATATATGAGACTAAGACCTCTCAGTCATACGTTTTGGGTACTCATCACAGTTCTTGACAAATGACTAACATGTGTATTCTGATTGGTATTCAGGGCTCAGACATGGGTATCGGACACTTATGATGAAGCCTAATTGACAGTTAAGGTTATTTGATCAGTATTTTGGGAGTCTGAAACGTGTAAGCTTATTCTTAGATGCAATACAGATCTATTGTTATATACTTATTGTCAATACAGTAAGCAATGTAGCTAGAAAATCAATATAACTGTATTGTCCATAGTTAAGTTCTAAGTTCGTGTAATAAACATGGTTTCCTTTTGGTATTACTATAGATTAGTTTGTTTTGTTGTTTTGTACTCTATTGCTTTAAAGGTAAACCAATCATCTGAAAATGTCAAACCCTTCAACTACGTGAACAGTGAGGAAAGCTTTCCGATTTAGAACATTTGTGATCCTAATTGTGTTACTTATACATATATAATATTAATAGTATAATACTGATCGAGAAGTATCTTCCGCTGGTATTTGAGAATTACACATTGTAATAGAGTATACTTTACGAATGTATTTACCTTTACACCCAACCAAGGAAATCCTATCATCAAAACATTGAGGTACTGTGGTGTATGTACACTCTGAAATGTTGTTATCACCATATCCACACTTTAAATGGTCGATGAATGTCCTGGTTCTCTTTTCTAGCTCAAACTTTGTGTGATATGTGTTCCTGAAAATAGTATGCTCATGTTCATAAAAGACACAATGATATACCACGAACGTAAAGATAATACTAGCAGTAATAAATAACTTTACTGCCATTGTTATATATTCAACCAGTATCTAATCATTTATTGTGTTCAATCTTTTTCCTTTTTCGCTGGCTATTTGTTTTACAGCCATATGCATTTTAAAGCAGTTGAGCATACGGCGAGATGATTTACGCACATATTAGATGTAATGATGCGGTCGGAGATTCAGACTAAAATAAAATGGAGTAGTCTAAATAAATATATATGTACTACTAATGAAAACATAAATGTACAACTTGAGCATTAAGTTTGGTGTTAAATTTGAAATTACTAAACTTTCACAAATTATTGTATACGTCATTGTTTTGGCTGCATTATAAATGCATTTCATGCATCATCAACAACCATATGTACTTATCCAACGATCCAGTAGTCGTTACGGTTGATGAGAAAAGGAAAAGACAAAGATGTTGTCATGGAAATAAATAGAGCTATTTTAGTGTGTGAATGAACAATGACATTACTAGTTTACATTGATATAGATACACACGTAACTAACGGGTTAATAACGGGGTAATCTGTGTGCCTTTTGCTGACAGGTTGAACTATTTTAATGTCACGGTGTTCTTAACATCTGTGTATTTGTCTTTCTTTTGCAACCAAATAAGTCGTTTTATTTATCGAAGTGGCGCCTGTTTCGAGCCTTGAACTGTTTACCATCTCTATAACCTACAGCTCGATTCGGTGAGGCTCCTCACGGGAGCCGTGTATATAGAAGCAAAGGCCGTGTATATGAACAATATACACGACAAGACCACCCATTAGGAAACCCTGAAACAATCTTGCAGTATTAAAATGTTTTATAGTATGTACAAATGTATATTTTTATTTTAGGGTGTGTTATATCTTCGACAAAACAAACCATCTTAGAAGAGTTCGCGTGTCAAGTGTTGACTAACTTAATTGTATTAGGTATCATACACCCATGTTACGTAATAGATAGAATACATGTTTTTAGATTCTCTACGATTAAGGCAGCATTTACTCTCAGCATCTTAGTATCTTATCTAAGTTTGGAGTGGACAGACAACGTCCTTTTTATCTTTTACTTGATATCTGATTAATTAAGAAACCCAAACTAGCTGTATTCATGAAACAGAATTTTAAACCTGATACTTGACTATATAGAGTGTCATATACACCAGGAGAAAACAATTTTGCAAACCTGTGATGCACACAACTTAAACACAGACATATATAAATCACTAGGAACGGCATAATTAGTTTTGTTATTGAGGGCAAAGTTAAGCCTAAATGTTAATATTTATAAATTTGAGAATAGTGTAATTTGCTAAAATAAGGACACTTTGTCAAACGTAGCGCGGATTTTCTGTACTGAGCTTTATTTCGGTTAATGCAAAATAGACGCATTGTTACAATAATGTAATAATAGTTTAAACAGCAAGATAGGAGCTTTATTAAATGTACGCGACCAAAGTTTACTTAGAAATTATATGCGTTGTTACGTAATATCCATCTCTTCGTCACCTTATAGTTAATGTTATAAATTTATAAATGCCGCCTTGACGTGACGTCAATATTGAGGAATGCTGGGAGTTTAAAAATAGCATCCTGTTTACATGTAAACTTCTCTCGAGTGAATTACTGTCAACAGTGAATCCTTACCTATACACATAGTGTTCAATCTCTGATTATTGTTGAAATATGTCAGTCGTGTATACATACAATTCATTGGTATGTATTTATTGGCTAAAATGTTCTTGTTTAATTCCGAATCAGATAAAACAGTATGTAAAAGTTAAAGCTGTGTCGATAAATTATCGAACATTTAGTGAACATTATTTTTGTAAAGCGCTAAGACATTTTCATTTAAGGTGTGAGACCGATTTTGATCAACTTTTACTATTATACATTGGCTAAGTTTCCATGTACAGTAGAATAACCTACGATTTCTTCAGGGATATTTAAGGTGTTCTTACCAAAACTGGACTGCAATTTGTGCTGAAACTATATTTTAATTGTCATTTAATTTATAATTGGTAAAAAAATGGAAATAGTTAGTCAACACTCTCACATTGAACTAAAGCTGACTATTAATGTAGATATTGCATTGATTGCTCTAATATTTATTTTGTGTAAGCTATTAGTTATTCAGTGCATTTATTTGATGTGATATATCTGTATCGTAAATTACGAAATATTTGTTAATTTGATTATTTGTTCAAATTAACTAAAATACTACCATTGTATATGTTTGAGACCTATTCCTAACTTGTTATACTGTTATATATACTGTCGCTGTAGACTAAAAGTCATCGTTTTATACTCCATTTCGTTTAAACTGTTACATTAGTCGCACAACACAACGCACCGCCAAACATCGACGTTCATACCCATCTAACATCTGGTTAACAGTGTAGCAGACGTACTAGATTTACAAGCCTCGTTTACACTATTCTGTAAAACTTACCCAAAGCCAAGCGTGTTGCATATTGCACGGGATTCACTGCCGGTTGTATAATAGCGGCTACTCCCAAATATTCGACTTGACTTGGCACACATTGCGCCCCATGTGTTATTAACGCGCACTTCTACTCTGCCAAAATATTTGTCACCAACAAGTCTTACATCTTGGATATCTACAATAATGTAATGTCGAGAGTACGTACTAAACAATCAAAACGTAATATTAAAGAACACGAATAACCAACTGACATGTAAAGTGTGTGACAATAATTATGCCATTTAACATTTGACTTATTGTGGTATGTGACTAAATCTCAAAATTGGTAGTGAGTAATAGATAAAACACAACTTACCTAGTGGTCCACACGCAGACTTATTCCTTATCTCCATCCAACCATCTTCTGTACACGCATACATATCTACACTGGTCTCTGTAAATCCATCGCTGCATTTCTCACTTATAGTTAATCCATTGTTAGAGAGGACGTATTTTCCATAGCTGACAGGCGGTGTGATACGACCACAAGCTGAAAACGACAACAGTAAATGTCTATTCTTACACACAATGTCATGATACTGCTATCTCACCCGGGGATCACTCTATCCTACACCCATGTAGCGCTTGTGCCAATGTAATCCTACATCCCGAACTACTTTCTTATGACAACAACAACAACAACACAGCTAAACAAACTATCTATTACCATTATTATTAGAATAAAAGACCATACAATACGGGGTTTTAACCACAAAACACACGCACTTGGTTGAATATGTATCTGTCTTGAAAGCGCCAAATTAAATCTTGATTTCTACTTTCGTTTTGAAATGGCTAAAATATACTATTTTTAGAAATAAATGTGTACAGCATAGTGTACATGTAGTATGTCGCTTGGAAATGCTTAAATGTTATGTGTATAATTACCGTCGATTGTGTTTATTCAGAATACCATAAGTTGGAATTTATGGTGAAAATTTGGTACGTAGCTGGGTTGTGAAACATTTAAGAGGCTGTACCAATAAGCATGGAGCTTCACACAACATATCGATGGAAAGTGAACAAAAAATGATAAAACCTGGCTTAAAATGTCCCTTAATGGCTCAAAATACTACTAAACAAACAACGGTGACACATTGGAAGCAGTAAAGATGCATTAGCAGTCAAAGTATGGTAACCATAGAAACTGGCCAATCTTGTCCATTTAATTTTGCAAAATAACAAGATATTACCATACAAAATATACTATTAGATTAGATTAGTTTCTGAATTGTCAATTTGACCGCATTGTTTACATCGATGACCGAATGTGCTGCTGCTGATGTAAGAGTTTGGAAGAGAAATACTACATCAAAATGGTATCAGGGGATATTTGTTGCTAAACTTATTGGTGTGCACATAGTTTTAACCGTCATCATAGAGTTATTGTGGTAAATAGAAATAACCGAACTAAATCTGGCGGCCATTTTGTTGACGTGAAACAGTCTATTTTTAGACATCTCATTACATGGTAAATGAAGTTTCCGCACCGTTACTCTGTAGTATTGTGAGCAACATAGTGCTATATTAGTTCGATAATTAAAGGACATTAAATGAAACAAATGTGTAAGAAAAAGTATCCATCATCCCGTTTATGCTGTAACAAACTTTCTAATCCTCGTTGCCTCACTGTGTCTGTAAACTCGACAGAGCCTCGTTTAAAGACTACAGTAAGGCAACTCGAGTTAGAAAGTCCTGTGGATTATGGATACTAATATTCTCTCACGCCCGACCAAATTTCATATAAATCATGCTCGTTGGCACTGACGTTTGGGAGGTACCCGGAGGAAACCCAGCTGTCCTACGTGGTGACGACATACCCATCTCACTTGACGAGGCCAGTTAACGAACCGTCGGCGATTAAAATGGTACTTATTAAAGCAGAAAAAATAGCGTTCCTAATTATTCATATTATTAGCAGTCGTTGTGATAGTATTTACCACTATCAGTGTTGTTGTTGTTGTTGTTAATGATGGTTAGTTGGTTTAGATTATGTTATTGTTGTTCAATATTCACCCTACGACATTATAATACGCAGTGGTAGTGTATTCTTTATTGATACTATTAGTATTGTTCAATTGTTACCTGAACAGAACACTCCGACATCATCTTTATACCGGCAGTCATGTCCACTTGTATATGAGCAGTCCAGTAGGGTTGATTCATTTCCTGTACATCGCAAATGGCCAAACGTTATAGGACTAGATTTAAAGGTATATCGACTGATTGTGAAAACCACTCTATAGGATGTCCTAGAACGGTACAAGAACTATAATGACTATGTGGGTGTGAGCTTTGTTCAAGATACACTCACAGACGCTTATCCATGTGCGTCTATAATGTAGGTGTGAGCTTTGTTTAAGATACACTCACAGACGCTTATCCATGTGCGTCTATTATGTGGGTGTGAGCTTTGTTCAAGATACACTCACAGACGCTTATCCATGTGCGTCTATAATGTGGGTGTGAGCTTTGTTCAAGATACACTCACAGACGCTTATCCATGTGCGTCTATAATGTGGGTGTGAGCTTTGTTCAAGATACACTAACAGACGCTTATCCATGTGCGTCTATAATGTGGGCGAGGACTTTGTGAAACCAACTACACTCACCCAAAATGAAACTTTACACTTTTATAATGGGATTTACTATGCATGAGAAGAAAACACCTGTATCTCCCAATAAACTTAACAACAAATGTAAAGCGACTACCGCGTATGGTTTACAGAATTGGTGATATTGAGGCAAATGTTGACTATCAGACATCATCAACAGATAAGTCAGGGTTTCCGTGTAGCTCCGTCAAAGATATTTCAGTCAATATTTGAAAGTACTGATAAAAAAAATTGAAATGTCAATATTTTTCCAATTGTTTATATATAATCTACATTGCTTTGATCACAATCATACTACATAATGTCAATTTCAAGTAATTGATTCAAGCAATCTTCCATCAGTTCATTTAAAAAAATAGAAATATTTTTTCCTGAAATGATGATAAGCTGGTTTTATTTTCAGGTTACAGCTTTTCCAAGCATAAATTTCAGCACACTGATGACGCTACAGTGAAGATAATGGTGTATTTAGAATAAGTGGAACACTTTTGACTCAAAGATGAATTGTGTAAGCACCATGATGTGTCCTTAGATTTGTGGATCAGAAGACAAGGGACAAACACAGTACATGTATTCAGCTCTGAATTTGAAGATGGCTTATATCAAACATTTATTATGATAATAAAAAAAAGTTTTTAAGTTTATTAGTGAAATTGACTTTTGCTAAAATATAGATTAGTTCAAAATTATAATTCAATAGTAAAGCCTGTTGGTGTTATAGCCATTTAAAACAAGCATTTTATTTGTTAACGGATAAAAAATATATGAGCTCCTACATACACACAATATCCATTTCAACTACATGTAATAGCAATGTGGCTGCACAATCCCCTAGTTAAATATGATGTGTTGCATGATGGGAGGATTTAGAAATAAGCTGTTTAACTTAAAATGAACAGGTTGCTTGTTGACACATGCACCATATATTAATACGTAAAAAAACACTGTAGCCTTGCTTTCTTTAATGTTTTTCCCCCACAAAATCACTCCATTTTTAGAGATTAATTGGAATAGTTTAAGCTTATCTGTGTGAGCTTATCCAATGGTGTACACAGTTTGTGTTTTTTGGCATCAATCATCACTGCTTGGATTTAAATAAAACACTGTCAATGTCCATAAATACCGATGTTTGAAGCTTGTTTAAAGTTATTTATTAGTCAAAGCCTTACATTAATTAATGTCTCTTTTTTACAAATTGCCTTTGTGAAAGACAATAAGTTTTACATGTTTAAAATGCTTTCAGAAAAAAGTAGTGTGATGCTATAGACATGAAACTAGTTGAGTCAAGATTACCAAATTTATTGTAAGCTATGTGTTTTGGATAATTGATTTGGTATGTTTATTTTTATTAACTTGCCATATTTTGAAAGTATTATATGTGTATTTTGTTTGATTGATATTCAAACTGTTTTATTTGATAAATTGATAATATGCATGTTTTGTTGTGATTTATATGTTATGCAGTTTGACTTTTCATGATGACAGCAATTTAGGTTTACCAGTTCAATGATGCAAGTATACCAAATAATAGTTTTGTTTTGTTTTTATTTGTTTCTTTTGTTGTTGTTTTCTCTTGTAAAGTTTGCAAACAAGTACGATATTTTTTTCTCAAACGCTATGTTGTAGTTTAAATACTAAGTGTTTCTTTTGGTTTGTGATAAAGTCAGTACAGTTTGTATTTTACTTATTTGAGTGTTCGTGCAGATTATAGGGTTAAACATAGAACAGTCGTGTTGCTCAAGTTGGTGTTGGTTGACCTTCCAGAAAACCACAAGCACAATGTCAAGAGTAAACATCAAGTCATGTCAGGAACAGTAACTTTCGCTTCTATGAATGTACTTGGTATGGGAGATATTAGAAAACGTAGAGATGTTATGAATTTGTTAAAAGCAAAACAGTATAACATTTAACTGTCTACAAGACACGCACTTTACTGATAATGATATACCTTTTACTAGGAGCATTGTGATATTTGAGTACTATTTTAACAATTTTTCTTCGCAATCTAGAGGCGTAGCCATTTTGATCAATAATAACTTTGATTACAAATTTAAACGAATCGAAAAGGATGATACTGGAAATCTGCTTATACTTTATTTTTTTAACACACGAAATTGATTTGTCATTGTCTTGTATATATGGGCCAAATAAAGACAGTCCACCATTTTACTAATATATTAGAAATAAGATGACAGAAATCGAAAATAATTGCGTTTTAGTTGGAGATTTTAATTTAGTTCTTCGTCCTGAGAAAGATTATTTTAATTACATGCATTTAAACAATCGAAAAGCTAGACAAAAGGTTATTGAAATGATGCTTGGTTTATACCTGATAGACTGATGGAGAGAAGGACACATGCAAGATAGAAAGTACACTTGGTTAAACAAGAAACCTGTTAAGCAAGCGAAATTAGATGTCTTTTTTATTACTAATACTATATGTTCAACACTTGATAAAACGGATATATTGCCCGGTTATAGAACTGATAATTCTCTTATTTCATATATTTTACTTACCCCCCCCC
>ENA-OREC01000411-OREC01000411.1-marine-metagenome-genome-assembly--contig:-NODE-411-length-16369-cov-15.089615_pt1:0-15000 | contig 16369 bp, 13 predicted proteins | sample MGYA00248626_ERZ508543 | MGnify/ENA primary metagenome ERZ508543 (study PRJEB26211, sample SAMN05518279) | marine metagenome | isolation source: Puget Sound, Washington, USA | host: Bankia...
GAAGGGTTTGATTGAAGGGTTTGATTGAAGGGTTTGATTGAAGGGTTTGATTGAAGGGTTTGATTGAAGGGTTTGATTGAAGGGTTTGATGATGTCCTTTCTGATCAACCAGGACTCACCATATTTTGTTACATCATGAAATAAAGTTGACAACAACGGATCCAATCAGGTCAAAGCAGTATCCGATGCCGTTTGCTACGCGAGAAACTGTGGTTTCCGAGGTTAAGAAAATGATTGATATAGGGTTATAGAACCGTCGGATAGTACATAGTGTTCAAACATAGTAATTGTTAATAAAGCGGATGGAACAAACATGTTTTGTATAGATTTTAGAGCTATTAATCGTTACACTGTGTTTGATGCAGAACCAATTCCCGAAATGGAGGAGATTTTTGTGCGAATCAGTAAGTGCAAGTACATCAGAAAAATAGATCTGACAAAGGGGTACTGGCAGATGCCGCTTACAGAAGGTGCGAATGCGTGCACAGCTTTCCAAACGCCTTTAGGTTTGTTTCAGTTCACAGTTTTGCCTTTTGGAATGGTGTGTGCAAGTGCTAGCTTTAGTAGGCTAATGAGAAAGTTGCTAGTTGGTTTGGAAGGAGTGCAGCACTTCATAGACGACATAATAGTGTACACGGAAAGTTTTGACCAGCACTTAGAGGTTTTGGGAAATCTGCTTCGTTGTATGCGGCAGGCTTGATTAACAGCAAAGCCAGTAAGTGCGTTTTAGCGTATGAAAGTATTGACTGTTTAGGACATGTTGTTGGTGGCAACCGTTTACAGATGAACTCGGACAAGGTTGAAGCCATTAGAGAGGTTCATTTCTAGGTTTGATAGGGTTTTACCGGTAGTTCCGAACTTTGCATCTATTGCCAGTACGTTAACTGATTTGACCCAGAAGGGTAGACCAAACAACGTAGAATGGTCCAATGCACAAGAGAATGCTTTCCAGGCACTAAAGGGGTCATTGTGTAAGTTCCCCATTTTAAAACTTCCTGATATTAGTCAGACTTTTGTTCTCCAAACTGACAACTCAGACTCTGGGATCGGTGCGGTGTTGTTGCAAGAGAAGTGTGGAGTGCAAACGCATGTAGCGTATGCAAGTAGAATATTGAAGAAAGCAGAGTTGTCGTATGCTACCATTGAGACGGAGTGTCTAGCAATAGTATGGGCCATTATAAGGTTTTCTAGGTTCTTGTATGGTCAGGAATTCGTCCTCGAGACGGACCATCAGCCTCTTGTGTATTTAAACAGGTCCAAGCTGACAAATGCAAGACTGATGCGTTGGGCACTGCTGTTGCAGGCGTATAGGTTTCGTATTCGGGCAATTGACTGGTTCACCTCATATCTAATAAGGGCCTTGATACCATATCATAGCCATTTATTATTGATGTTAAATCATGTTGTTATTGTTAAACTATGTTCTGTTGAGTGCCTTATGGAAGATAGATGTATATCTAATAAGCACTCTCGTTAATAAAAGTCTTTATTAGTAGTAGTAGTAGTAGTAGTAGTATCAACAAACTACGGTACGTGTGAAAGCTAGTGTAGTGTTCATGCATTAACTTAGATATTTGTATCGTATAACATGCATCTGTAATGCAAACAGAAAACTAGAGCCAGTTGTTTGTCAGATGTCAAAATAGCAATACGCCACACATTCGGGAATTCGTCAAATTGAAACAGAAAAATGAAACAAATATATTTTTTTTCAAATATTAATTAAATGTGTTTTGTACAACCCATTTGTAACAACAGGTTAACCATCTTTGCTCTGTGCGATAATACCTTTTTTCCATAGATAATTGTTATTAACAATATCCAGAACCTACTTTATAGCATGGTAGCATTGATCAATAAACAAAATGTCAAGTATGTGTAGATAGTTATTGTGGTAAGTAAGTGGTATACATGGCAACTTGGCAGCATTTCATAAGACAGTGTGTGACATACCTGTACGAGGATCATAGATTACTAAGGCTTCTGACCACACTTACAAGGACTTAGGACTGATAACTGACAAAGTAAATGTGTCAGATTTAGTTTGTACTAATTTATTTTAGTTCGATTGTGAAACAAGCACTTTTTTGTATAGTATAGTTGAAAATAGTACCTAAATAGTTAAAGTTATCAACCACTTTTAATATGTTATTATCATAGGACCAATTTTCATTTAGCTTAACCCCACCTCTTTTTCTAAAGACCATTACTTTTGTTTTGTTTGTATTTACATGTAAACCGCATGAATTACAATAGTAAAGAAGGTCATTAAGATGGTCCTGTAATTCCTCCGGTGTTTTGGCAAAAATGGCCATATTATCTGCAAATAGTAACATAATTAACATGATATCATCTGTTTGTATACCAGAGTCGACTTTACTTTGCATGTGCAATTTAATGTCTTCCACAAAAAGGGAAACCATAACTGGCGACATAACTTCACCTTGTCTGAGACCTATAGCATACTCAAAGTACTCCGAATATGAATTACATGACCTCACGCAGGATTTAACCTTTCTATAAATATCTTTGATAATACACAAACAAATACCGTTTATACCCAATTTAAAAAGTTTCAACCAAAGAACATTTCTGTTAATCGTATCGTAACACTTCATATGGTCAACACAAACTATATATAAACGCTTATTTTCAAACATGAACTTTTGTATAACAGATATTAACACAAGGTGGTCGCGTGTACATGTAGTAGAAATTAGCAGATGATTTTTCCCACCGTGTGTGCATGTAAACCTCGAGGGTGTTTACATCTTAAAATGTTCAAAAACCCTGCGCGACCTCTGTTGATGTGAGAAATTGTTCAGTAACCACTGAACATGCTGAATACGCTTTGAAATGTTATATTCACGGCAAGTTTGAAATTTAAAAAAAAATGCAATCCGATTCTTTTTATCTCAAACCCTTGATATTTCATTGTATGTTACCTTTTTCAAAACTAGTGCAATAATGTTTTTTATGTTAATGATTTAGATTCATTCATACCGGTAATTCTCCGGTTACAGTTTTTACATTATTTACAGAAGTCAAGGTATGTCAATTCACCGTTTCTCTTTACCTTTGCACCGACCGTCCCTGTGTAAATATCGAAACTCCGTACAACACCCCCAATCCTATAGCGCCTCCTCTGTCTTCAAATCGCCACCCAGTCATCCAACCACGTCGTTATTGCTACGCCTCTGGATCTACCTTCATTCCACTCGAGTATATTTACACGCTGTCTTCACAGATAGTACTTTAACTTAACCACACATGAGCACAGGACTATCAGTAGCATAACTTTCAGTCGTATTGTTAAGTTACAGATGTTTGGGTGACCAGTGTATAACTGTGTATGGTATAAAAGTGCAAACATGATACGGCTACTAGTGCAGCGGATTGTACTATTTTGTTGTGCAGGTAAGTGTAGTATGTACGACTATTTCCAGGTGTCATACCGATTGGTTAACTCACATAAATTGCTTAGTTTAGCATGTATAGCCAAGTGTTTTACCCATACTGACCTTTGATACATTTACTTGACCAGGGCTGGATTTTATAATCAAGGATTTACCCTCAGTGTTAATCCTAATAGTTGCTGATCAAATGTTAAATGAGTCTTGGTGTTGTTCATAAAAATACATCTGATGTTTATGTAGATTTATAGATAAACTATACATTCTGCATTTAATATTTCTGATAAATTTGTCTGGAATATGTATAGTTGTGCATGAAATAATCTGGATTAAATTTAAGCCGGATTAAATTATTATGAAATTCAGCCCAGCATATCTATGTAAACTAGGTTGTTGTTTTTTTCTCTGTCAGGAAAGTAGTATACACATAATGAACGAGCGGTTGTCTGCACTAATCAACGTTGTTAAAGTATACTCTTACACGTTCCTGATATCATAAAGGTGTTCTTTTCAAGAGAAGATTTCTCCAGAATGCCCCATAAGACTCAAAGAGATTCGAAAACAAGACCAGTACATTGTCCACGCCCTTTGTTTTCATTCTGTTCAAGTTAAACTGGAGCTGCTGTTATGGTAAATACCTTCTCAGACAGACTCTCACGTTTCCAATTCACTCTAAAAACCACCCCACGATATACAGGTTTTCAATGATTTTAAAGATGGTCTTCATACGGAGGTTTCATTTTCTGTCTGTATGCATCGAAAAAAACACAAAGAAATCGTAGATTCTTTAATAACCAGGGACATGAGTTAAAACACGCCAACACATAGTGTGGCCTGGTTTATTGTTGTATTTGAAACCAGAAGACAGTCATAACGCTAACGTTGGACTTCATCAAGACAGGTTAATTACACCAACATAGCGATCCATTATACTTGTCATGAAAAGGTTTTGAAACATTATTAGCTTGGTCGTATGTTCTCATGTGTATGAATTGTTTGTTGTTGTTTGAAATGTTAGACATTTGTAAAATATATATCAACACTTTTCCAACATATCAGTACGCTAATTTGAGTCGATTTGTTTATTTGTTCATATACAAATCGGTAATATAAATGAATCATCACGCTTGTAAACCTAACCCTCGCCATGAGGAAGGCACATGTGTAATTGTCACATAAAACCCTGCAAAATGAAACGACGGAAATTCTAAAACTGAAGTGTCATGAACAAGTAAGAACATAAAGCAAATACAATCTGATTGGTGTTCGAATGTATCTGAATTGACAATCAAGTTACAGTAGAACGAGCATATCAAATACGCAGTGATCGTGATGTGTAGACATACGAAACTTTGTCACCATTGAATATCAACGTGCACTGTATTTACATTCCCGATATAAAACTGAAATATAAAGCTGCTATAACATGTATTTACTATGTACTAAATTAACCTCTTTTGTCAGATGCACAGATCATTGTCGTTCATCCACACTGAATTCAAACGAAAGAAGTGGATGCACATTTAGTCATGCTTCATTAACTGGATCATTTATAGACAGGCTGCGAGCTACGCGTCCCGTATTTGATTAAAAGATAGTAATGTACTAGATATACTATGAACCCGTTATAACTGGATTACCATCATACCCCTTCACAAGGTCATCCAATAGAATGCCCTTATTTAACTGTATTAAGTTATGCGTTCTAATCGAGTATGACACGAGTGGTATATTTCTGATCATCTTTGATTGAGAATTCTTCGTTTGAATACATACAGGGCTTAACGTTCTATTGAATTGAAACATGTGTCGTATCAGTCGATAATAAGCGAGAATTTATTATGAAGGTTGTTCCATCCATCTATAAACACACCTTAAACAATCGTCAATCCCGTTGTATATCAGTTTTTAAATCATTACCTATTTCGTACCTCTACTTTGATTGGTCGATTACAGGTGAATGCGGTTGTTGAACTTCCCTACAGCTGCACTCGCAATGTTTAGATATGATATTACTCATAAATTATACACACACTCACACACACGCAGATAACAGTTTTATACCCAGGCTTAAAATGTAAGTTTTCGGTTTTGGTTGAATGCATATTTCGATATAATTTATCATGTTTTCTGTGCACGCTGCAAAGAATTGTCATGTTTATGTATTTAGACAAGATATTTCAGCTAGCTAAGACACCTACTGTGGTTAAACATTCTTGTTTTACATGTGTTGCTTATTTTAGAACCTAATAGTAAACGCAAACTGAGATATGTGGGAAAATGTGTGTGTTTGAGGTTTGAAACGACCGAAACATTTTACCAAAACAATTGCTTTTATTAATACACTCAATTTTGATCAAATTGCTTTCAGACATAATGTGTTTCAAATATACACACGCTAGTTTAATTGTCAACCTTTGTTCTAATTGTGGTTATTTTTAAGTTGTTTTAAGTTGAAGTTATGTTTTTGGCTTCATACGAGGCGACGTCTCTATGTCGGTTACATTTCGGTAAAACAAATAAAATAAGTATGTTCACTCAGACAAAACTTTGCAATATCAGTATTATTAAATAGGACTTTTGCAGGAACATGGCTACACATGCAGCTTTATGAAAATGATTTATACCACATGTATACAAGTGTGTCAATGTCACACAATAGTTCGATCTCGGTTATATTGACGAGGTAGATATATGTTAACTGGGCTTACATAAACGGTACGTGTCCTTAAAGGAAAGTAGTTACTAGATGTGAACTTTACAGTAATCAGTAGTACCTTAACGGTATAAAGGGCATCATGTCCGGTTTTATTGTCAAATATCTTTAACAACGCCAAAAGTCAACAACAAGGCCCTTTGCAATAGTCAATTGACAGTGATTTATTTTTATCAATTTAAGGTAAGTTAATATTCGTCCTTCCCGATCACCTACCATGTAAAAGGCATACTATAGGTAAATGCCCTACCATCATCCATCCGTTGTATAGGAGATTTGGTGATTTCTTCAACTTCATATACGTAGCATATTGCTTTCAAACTAACCACAATCACAAGTGAATGTAAATAAAGCCGCAAAGGACATACTGTGCATTTGAAGGTTAGACAAGGTTTCTGATGTAACTAAATGTGCTTGTTTACTCTACACATACAACCAATAACCTTGGAGTTCTGGTTGGTTTTAGTTTCCCACTAGCAGTGATTATCGTTCAACATGTACACGTATATGCTAGTCTAATCGCCTCTCAATAAAAGTGGGTCAAACGCTATCTTTTTGTCTTTATGATATCTCTATCAAAGAGCAGGCTCTGGTCGATCAGTCTTTTGATCCATAAGCTTAACATGACATGTATAACATTGACACTTCATGGTTTTCTTCATACTTGAACAAACGTTTTCAACAAACCCATTATGCTGGCGCAATTTCTGATAAAAAGGAGGTGATCTCTGGCGTGCCCTAAGGATCTGTCCTTGAGTCAATACTCTTTCTGATTTATGTAAATTATCTACCCCTCTCACTTACTAGTACCTGTGCTGACATATTTGCCGATGATACCACAATTGGTACATCAAGCCACTCTATAGATACATTGGTAGAAACCTTAACAACTGATTTACAAAATGTTTTATACTGGTGTAATTCAAATAACATGTCATTAAATGTTTCCAAAACTAAACTTATGTATGTCTCATCTAGACACAAACAGCTGATTCTTGCAAATTGTGATCATGATATAAGTAGATGTGATAGTAAAATACAAGTTAGCTCTGTTGAAAAACATCTTGGTGTCACAATTATTAATACTCTCTGCTGGGATGCTCATATTGATCAGCTTATTAAAAGTGTAATTCTTATTTATTCTTATTGTCGTGAATAAAAGTGTTTTTATCTAGAAGGAACAGAATACTGTTTAACAACTCTCGCATTTTACCTCATCTTGATTTCTGTTGTATTATATGTGGTAACTGTAGTTCTACATTGGAAGATAAACTTGTAAAAATCCAAAAGAGGGCAACACGAGTAATCTTAGACTGTGACTTTTATACACCATCTTCAGAACTATTTAAAGAACTAAATTGGCAAACATTCCCAGAAAGAGTTACATATCAAAAAGCAATCTTAATGCATAGAATAATTAACAACATATGTCCTGATTATTTAAAAAACTATGTCTCATATACTTCTGACATATCATGTCGAGGTACTAGATCTACTAACTGTAACCAACTATATACGCCAAAACCTAACTGCGAACTTTTTCCGCAAGTCATTCATGTACTCTGGAACTGATATCTGGAATTCTCTCCACCTACATGTCAAAAATGCAACTTCGTTAACACTTTTAAATCTCTATATCCAAAATGGAAACGCTTAAACGACCATTGAATTATTAGTAGTTACTACTGCCAATCTGATTCTGTATTTTGTACAGATTTAGTCAATAATTCTGTCTTTTTTATTGATCTAATCAATGCATACTTCATGTCTTTTATATGACTTGCATGATTTGGTATTGATGTCCTTGTAAGTGTATATTATAGTCTCTTATGACATGCAACAACTCTAGTGTCATGTATCTACACATGAAGTTTATTACCTACTTAACTTTATTAGTTATTATACTCTGACCCGTCCACCTCATGTCTAATGAGGGCATTGATACCATATCACAGTAATTTATTATTGTTGATAAATCATGTTGTTATTGTTGTTAAACTATGTTGTGTTGAGGGCCTTAGGGAAGATAGATGTGCATCTAATAAGCACTCTCGTTAATAAAAGTCTTTATTAAAAAAGTCTTAAAGTATTATTATCTTTATTATACTGCATAACGTGTCAGAAAGACAAAGGCCAACACTAAGTGCGACACAGATTATCTTCCGAAAGCACTAAATATTGAAACGACTATATACATTCCATGTAGTCTTTCTATTATAGTTTTATATTAAAATTAGCTGTCGGTTTTTGAACATCTCGAACATGTTGACTGGGAATTGACCTGCACCATTTAAAGGTACTGACCCTACATAGAGTTATAGGCTAGTCTATATGCGTAAATACAAGTTCATGTTGTCTAACTTTTGCTATTGCAGGTACTCTTCTCATTCAGGCAGCATCGCTCTCTCAGGAAGCAGTACAGACCCTAGCAGATACGTTAGAAATCCGCGCCAAAGTCCTAGACAACCTCCGCGATAACGCTGGCAGCCATATTGTAAGGACTACGTTGAAGAACAATGGCAGTGTTGATATCCCCGCGAGTGGTTGGACGCTTTACTTCCATAGCATGTTACTGGTCTTCCCGAACGTTTTCCCGAAGAACAAGACCGTAGATTTAGAAATAGAGAGAGTCCAAGTTGGTATGGTAGCGGGAGATCTATATTTCTTACGTCCAACTGATGGTTTTGCTTCAATGAAACCAGGAGAAACGAGAGATTATGATATTGTTGTAGCTCTCTGGGCAGTTTCGAGAACAGACTTTATGCCCAATTGGTATGTAGCGTCCGATGATATTAACGTGGAACCGCGCACCTGTCAATCGACCGATATGGAGATCAGTTACATGGATGATTTTACCGAGGCACGTCAATGGAAAAGGGTAAATTTCGACCTCTTCAATCCATACACGCCACAGGAAAGGAAGAAAAAGCTTGGATATGTGGACACAGGAAAGGTAAATTTTCTTGCGACCTAAAACCTTAAAACAGTTATGTATTTAAAAGGAGACCTTTCTGAACAACATTACTCGTTAACGTTTAATAAGGAGTTTTGTTTTTACAGTTGAAGTTTGATTTTACCAAACAAAACAAGCCCATAGTATTTTACACTTTATATTCAATCAAACAAAACACAAACATATCGCTTTTTTTCATCATTTAGAAGCGAACACAATATACAAAGGTCGCTTAAATCATTATCTAAATCCACACAAGTTTAACTTTTATCGCTTGACTCAATATGCACAACCAGACTATGTGTGCCGCTCGTTCGCAACATTTATCTGTAAGAGAGTTCTTCCTTGTTTTCATCATTTTAACCAAAACATCAATGTCAATTGGTATAAAAGCTTATCAAATGTAACCAACTGATAGCAGGCTTGCACACATGCCTCGGTTTCCAATTGTATGACCTCGTTCTTGAAAAAAACAAATCTAGAATCAAACAATACTGTCTTAACTAGATAGTGAATGACACTGTAGTGAGAACATTGTTAGTCTAACTAGTAAGTACATTATACGTAACGAACTAGTAAGAGATTTATACGCCCTTTGTAAATGGTGTCCGAGATGAACATTTAAACAAGCGCAACTTCACGATTGTAGAAATTAAAGGTTCATTTTTTTATAAACTTGTTGAAGGCAATATTGTTGTTTCACATTGTCATACGTTTCAATCTTATTTTCTTTCGTTTTAGAAGACATTTCTGAAGACCTTGTATCATTGGCAATTCCATTTCATTTATTTGTTTTGAATCGTTTAGTGTCAAATTAGTTTTAATTGGATACCTTTTCTCTTTAGTAAATATTAGACGTATGCATAAAGGACACACATACACACACGTTGTTGTATTGACCGAAGAAGCTTTAAGTGGAAGATTATCGTGCTCCTCCTTCAAATGAACTCTAACGTTTTTTCCATAATCCTTAACTAAGCGTAACTATTTGAAACGTTTGTTCCGCGCTCGACACATGTTATGGCACAGTACATGTTTCGGTAACATGTACGTACTTCGAATTACATGTACCTCATTATTCGTCCGTTTGACAGATAGTCCGTTCTCTACCTCACACATGTTAATGTTAGACCTTCGTATTGTCTTTCTATACTATAATTGTGATTTTTATTTCAGATGGCAAAGCTGATCATACCTACCCCAGTATCCGTGACAGTGTCTCATCAAGGTCCACTTATGCTATTTGACACAACGTGGACAATTTACAACAAAGTGAATGAGTACAGTGAAATTGCCAACTATCTTAAAGGTAACGCGTTTACTTACGTATTGTTTCAACACCAATTGGATAAAACACTTTAAATGGCGTTAAAGGAGAGATAAAACGGTCATAAAAAAGTAATAAAACTAATTTAACACTGTTCGCATCCTAAAAAACTACGCATACCTGTTCAAAGTGTAAAAGTCACTGTATATTAGGTAAAATGGTTCTTTTCAATTATAATTAACTATATATATATATGTAAGTTTATATATATATATGAGAAAACCAGTTCATGTACATGTATACTATATTACAGACCTGTTAAATGTTCAAATATCGCTAACTGAACCATCGACCAAAGCCATCATCTTAGAAACATCCTCAACTACTGATAGCGAATCGTACGAACTCGACATCAACTCTGACACCAAACTGATCTCACTTAAAAGCGGCGATGCGCATGGTATGTTCTACGCCGTGCAGTCTTTGAGGAGTATCTTGGACGGTAACAACAATCTGGACATCCCTTCTATCCAAGTTGTGGACAAACCTAGATTTCCGTACAGAGGCATGCATGTTGATGTGTCAAGAAACTTTCACTCCATTGACGATGTGAAGAGACTGATGGAGGTAATGGCAATGTACAAGATGAACAAGTTACACCTTCATTTGTCTGATGACGAAGGATGGAGGCTAGAAATACCAGACTTACCAGAACTTACACAGGTAGAATAACTTTAGTACGCCACACGTTTCATTTGATCATATTGTTTATTTACATTCTACATCTACATTCTATATCTAATGTAGTATGTCGATATACAGAACCGTTTTAGGTAGATCATTTTCTCTGTCATTATACTTAGAATTATAGGAATTACACGTTACGAGTTGTAAACTCTCGAATGCATATTCGGCACTGATTAAACAATGGAATCAAAAAGCAGCAATATAAACAGTGTTTACATATTCATTATATAACTTTTCGATACGTTTTATAGTAACACTTTATTGTTGAACACTAAAGATAAATAACAAGTTGCCTTTAAGTAGAAGCAAAATCAAAGCCAACCTAAGGATATAGCACTTTATCGTATATCGTTTTAGGTCGGTGGCAAACGATGTCACGATCTAACTGAACGCCAATGCATCATACCTCAATTCGGATCAGGGCCAACCGACACAACCGCGGGATCCGGCTTTTACTCCATCAATGAATACAAATCTATACTTACATACGCCAACATGCTCCATATCACTGTAATTCCCGAATTCGACATGCCGGGACATGCTCATGCTGCTATAAAGTCGATGAAGGCAAGATATGACGCTTTAAAAGATACAAACATGACTGCCGCTACTGAGTTTCGTTTGGATGATCCAGATGACACAACTGAATACCTCTCCGTGCAGCAATGGTCAGACAATGCAATGAATCCTTGTATTGAGTCCACCTATACATTTGTACGTAAAGTCATGGCAACTGTAAAAGACATTCACGCCGACGTTCAACCATTGGAGTTCTACCATTTTGGAGGAGACGAAGTTGCTCACGGTGTCTGGACGAATTCAACAATATGTCAAGAGTTTATGCAAAACCACACTGAACTGACAAAACCGCATGGTACGCTTCTTCTTTATTATAATTATACATGTAAACAACAGCACAATGCTTCCAGATATCTAATTTAAAAATGAAGCTAAACACCATTTTATCATGATACTCGTGGTGTTATCAGACACAATATCCCGGGCACATTTACATAACTAATTTGGGACACGTATTTAAGTTTAGGAGGTTGATCTTGTTTAAACTTGAATACGTAAATATTATTCTTGTTCATAGACTTGAAGATACATTTCGTGTCACGGGTGGCCCAGATTGCTAAGGACTTACAGATACCTCTGGGCGGTTGGGAGGACGGATTTGTAAAGGATGAAGCAGAACCAATGACAAAAGAGGAGCTGTCTAACGTGGAATCGTTTGTCATGCCTTGGAACAACATTTGGGAGTGGGAAAGTGGAAATCAAGCCTACAAATATGCAAACGCTGATTATAAGGTGCACTTTATAATTAAACTTTTGTGATTTTATCACGCATACTCAAGCATACTTCCGATTTGCATGCCGTGCCATAAGTATTAAAACGAATTCAAGATCAAGTTTTGGAGAAACAAACTATGCGTGTTACATTAGAATAGTGGCTTTTATTGTGCACACACAATCGTCAACATAGCTGGTAGGTAACTTGATTGATAACGAGCATTTTTTAAATCTGTTTAATAAATCTCTTTTGTGCTATTTTTAAAACTCAGTTATCCAGACTAGATTTAATATCACACGTATTCAATATACTGTAACTTCAGATTCCAAACATGTGCAACATCTATAAATGAACTTGTTTGCTAGGTTATCCTTGCACCAGCCACCAATGTTTACTTTGATCATCCGCAAGAACCAGATCCAGAAGAAAGAGGGCTATACTGGGCTACGAGGTACACAGACACAAAGAAAGTCCTGAAATTTACACCTGATACCTTCTATGATAACATTGATATTGAGCGAATGGGCAAACCGATCAATAAATACGATATTTGCGGACAAGAAATGTCAGACTGTGTACCTCTTAACAAGCCGGGCAATGTTATAGGTAACTGTTTTTGGCCTTTTAACGGTGCATGTTGTTGTTCTTGTTGTTACACAAACCGTGTTCCTTGCATGTCTCAATACTAATTCATTTAGGTAGTACGTACCTTTCGTCGTTGAGGCCATCTTAGAAACACATATACTTTCGAGTTTTGTGGATTCGAATCATAAAATTAGTTTTCATCTGGTTTATCTCATCGAAGCATTTGACGGATTCATTTTGTCCCAGAGAAGAACAGTAGATTTCCTGTCTTGAACGTTAAAAACATCACTTGTCTTACTCAGGTATACAGGGAGCTCTTTGGAGCGAGACGGTGAGGACCAGTGCAAACTTGGACTACATGATCTTCCCCAGAATGATCGCCTTGGCAGAGAGAGCTTGGCATAAAGCAGATTTTGAGAACCCTGATCTAACAAATGCACAAAGGGAGGAACAGTTTGAGATAGAATGGGAAAGTTTTGCCAATACACTTGGAACTAAAGAGTTTAAACGATTGGATGACATGAATGTTGAATATAGAATACCTCCACCAGGCGCTAGGTATGTGACAAGACATATCATAATAAACATTTCTTAGTTAAAGTATGAAATTGCATACACTAGTTTGGCTTTACTGTGACGAGTGAAGAGAAAATTCCTCACAGTTCTTGTTATTTGAGTTGTTTTAGTTGCCTTTAACTTTTGATATTGTAATTGTTATAGCATAACGGAACTCACACATGTACGTAGATCATTATAAGTGTATGCATACTCGACGATTATGACAAAAAAGTAGAGGCAGACACACCAAAATCGTCTAGTTCATGTTATGCCTAATTAGAAATTAAAAAAGTCAATATATACAATATGAGGAGTTATATGACATGTTATTACACAGCACATACACGTTCAATAATACACAAATCAATGTTTATTTCACCTGTCAGTGTGTCGACAACTGGGCGAATAGAAGCTTCTACCACATATCCTGGTTTAGTGGTCCAATATACACTAGACAATGGAACCTGGATGGACCTAGGAAATAATACCATGTGGCCAGAAGATAAGGTGGCTCATCTTAGAGCTTCGTAAGTTATATATTGTACTACGTGTATATTAAATGTTCAGTCACTTTTAAGAGAGAGTTTTAATTACCATACTTAGGATTTTGTAAGTGTAAGTTTTCTTTGTGATTGTTATATGTTTATTTATACAAATGTATGTCGTAGTACTGGAGTGTTTACAATGTATAAACATTTATTTCTGAATTAAAATTTAGTGACATATTTGACCCTTATATAACTCGTTTTTTGCTTTCGTTATCATTTCAGGAATCCATCAAAGACACGGTTTAGTCGTCCAATTCAGTTACACAAAGGTGAAACAATACCGGCAACACATAGACACATAACAGTAGATAAACGAAATCAGTTAAAACACTAACACAGTGCATTTGATGTATGTATTATAAATAATTCATCTGCTCCTAAGAAAACGAAAGGACGAAATTACTCGTAATAGCATCGAACACATTGAACAACGATTGCCTACATTGTACACAAACCAGTACATTTGACAACACAATTTCCTTTTTAATGTTGCAGATGAGCCACAACACTCGGCAGACCAACCACTCATTGATTACATGGCTGAGAACCTGGTAGTAAAAATAGATGTGATCACCAACCTAGTGAAATACAACACCTATGGCAAGGACTATGTTAACATGAGCATGGAATTAACCAACACCGGGTCAACTGCAATACCGGATGGAAACTGGAAATTGTACTTTAACAGGTGAATTAACGTTCATTCTATGCATACAAAGCAATTAGAGTTTAATAAATAATCGAGTTCCCATGAAAAGAAATACAATAGATCACCGTTCGAACTGCAATATATTGAGTGGGTATAACGTTAATGTCAGGATGAAGTACCGGTCCTCAAAACGTATAAAGTCTTACATAATTGGAATGATATATATATATATATACAACCATCATACAGATATTTGAAATTATATATACA